>Ga0058701_10000327_pt1 | contig 35809 bp, 26 predicted proteins | sample AgamicOrMae_FD_97039 | JGI IMG/M metagenome (GOLD analysis project Ga0058701, IMG submission 97039) | Agave microbial communities from Guanajuato, Mexico - Or.Ma.e | ecosystem: Host-associated > Plants > Phyllosphere > Phylloplane/Leaf | place: Guanajuato, Mexico | collected 2012-06-04
TGGTCTTGTTGCGCCGCAGCAGCGCCTTCGTCAGTCTCAGCGAGCGGCGTTTGAATTTTTCAGTCGCGCTCGAGAACACACTTCCGGCCGTGCCGCTGCCCCGCGGGCCCCCCTTGGGGCTGGTCCTCGTCTCGAGCTGGCCGGCCAGGCGCTGGTCGTCGGTGGCGGCGCTCAGCCCGGCGCCAGACGAGCGCCCGTCCTCCAGCTTGGCCTCGGGCGCCCGCCGCCCATTAGCGGCTGGCCGACTGTCTGCCGGGCGGGCGCTGGCGGCGGCGGCGTCGGGCGCCCGCAGACAGTCTGGCGTCGAGTGGCCGGCCGGCTCCTGGGGGGCAGGTACCTGTTCCTCGGCGGCAGCAAGTGGGCGGCCGCAGTCGGGACGCTTGCAGAGCTGCCGGTGGGCGGGACTGGTGTCCTCCAGGTTGTGGCTGCGCTCCTGTTCGGGTTCATCGCGCTCGGGTGCGTCGGGCCCCGCCTCTGCGTGCAGCTGGAGGGCGGAGTGGGCGCACGCCTCGCACGCGGGCCACGCGCACGCCAGCCCCCACGAGGAGAGCCCGTTGGCCGAGCAGCAGCTGCGGCGGCCCGACGACGACAGGCAGGCGTGGCGCACGGTCGTCGTGGTGGCCGACAGCGAACAGTCGTAGTGCGTGGACGCGGGCGAGCCGGACCCGCTCGAGCTGGGCCCGCGCGACCCGCTAGAGCCCGAGCCCATCGAGGACCGCTCGCCCGCCCCCGCCCCCGCGGCCGCGTCGGGCGCGCGCGCCCGCTCCCCGCCCAGCGAGTACGACGAGCGCGAACTCTCCGAGCCCGGCCCACTCGAGTCGCACCACTCGGCCCGCGCGCGCCCCGCTCCCCAAACTCCCTCATCCCTTTGGGCTCCTAATGGGCCGCCCGCTAATTGGCCCTCGTCTGGCCCCATCGGCCGGCCCTCCACGCTGGTGGGCGCCGCCTCATCCGCCGGCCCACTTGTCACGCCGGGCCCGCCGCCGCCCGCCGGCTCGTTAATGCAGACGCCCGAGCTGGAGCCGCTCCACTCGATCGTGGGCCCGCCCGTCTGCTCGTGCCGGTGCCCTTCCAGAGACGACCTCTGCTCGCCACTCGGCCGCAGCTCTCCAGCGGCCAGCTCGCCGGCCCCCATTTGGCCCGCTTTCGTTGCTTCCGCGCTTGTTGTTGTTGTTGCCAATGTTGCGCCGGTGGCCCAGATTGAGACAGTCTCCCGCTCGCCCGCCACCAGCTCGTTAGACGCCCCCGCCGGCAAATGATACTCGCGCTTCCGGTGGCCCCTCCACGAGGAGCAGTGGCGCCGGCGAGCGGCCCTGCACTGAGCGGCGAGCGCGCTGTGGCCGTGGGCGCTCGAGTGGCGTGGCCTAATTTGCCTGCTGCCCTGCAGGCTGGCCATGACCGCCTGCTTGGCCTCGGCCACTCGCTGGTCGTGCTCGCGGCGCAACAGCAGCGCCAGATTTCCGTAATCGGACGTTGGGGCCGAGCCGCTGGAGCTGGTGGCGCGCGCTCGCTCGCCTGGCGCCACCACTTGATCAACTGAAGTGGCTCCTTCCGGCGGGGGCGTCTTCTCGGAGCTCGAGTCGGTGAGGCTGCAACTGGCCTCGTGCGCACAGGTCGCTAAGCTCTGGGACTGGCCCAGCTGCGCCTCGCCTAATTGGTGTTGCGGTTGTCGCCGGCCCCTCTTGGGCGCCGACTGGTTTAGCCGCTCTTCTTGGTCGGCGTGTTGATGTTGGCGGCGATTATGCTCGTCTTGGGGGCGCGCCCGGCCATTAGCCGAGGCGGCGGCGCCCTCCAGGTGGCTTTCATCGCCGGCCGGATAGCAAATTCCAGCCTCAGGCCCGGCGGCCGCCCGCTCACTGTCTTGCGGGCCGCCTTGCGAGTGGTGCGCCGCGCGGCCGCCAGATGGCGCTGGCGTCTGCGGATTCTCCGTGCGCGACACTGCAGCAGGCGGAGTGTTAGGCAATGCTGCGGACTGGCACGCGCTCGCTTGGCACTCTTGCTGCTGCTGCTTAGGCGCGGCGCCCAAATCCTGCTCGTTTGTTTCGGGCCTCGTCTTGCCGCCCGATGATTGATGGTTCTGTTCAGCTAATTTATCCACCACACACAGTTGCAGGGGCGCCAGCGCGGCCGAAACCTGCAGCGGCTGCACGAGGGCCAGAACGCGCTCAGTGTCAGCGACTGGGGCCGTTGGGGCGCCGCCGCTTCCGCCGCCCGCCAGCCTCTCAGACAGTCTAGAGCACGTTGGCGGCGGAGCCCGCGACTTCATCGACTGGTGCAGGTGTGTTGGGTGGCGTTGGTGGTGGTGGTTGTGGTTTGGGTGCTGGTTGGGCTGGAGAGCGCCGGGCGTTTGGTGGATGGCCTTTTTGGTGCGCGATCGAATGGCGAGGAAGATCTTCCAGTAGAGGCCGATCATGATTGGACAGGGCAGGTAGAAGGAGGTGAGCGAGGACCAGAAGATGAAGGTTGAGTTGTAGAGGATGCACAGAGTGGACTGGCGTTCGGGGGTTGTGTTTAGGCCGAGGATGATTGGGGCGCCCACCAGGCAGGAGATGGTCCACACGACGCAGATGGTGAGCACGGCGCGCGTGTTGCTCGAGCCCGCCGAGTAGGCAATTGGGTGCGCGATGGCCAAGTACCTGTGAGTGTGATTGTGATTGTGAGTGAGTGTGTGTGCAGAGGCGACAAGACCCAATGGGCGAGGTGAGTGCTTCCGTTAGAGGTGCTGAGCTTGGCGAGGGGGAAAACAGTGCGTGTCTCGCCGCTTGTCGCCCGCCAGACAGTCTCGAGGGCGCCCGCTCGACAGCCGCTCGTCAGCCGTCCGTCCGTCTGGCGAGCTCCAAACTGACCGGATGGACTTCGGAGTGAACAGGCGAGCTCCACACTGACCGGACGGGCTTGGCAGAGGCCCGCAGACACACCTACCTGTCGATGCTGATCGCCACCAGATTCAAGATCGACGCCGTGGAACAAGTGACGTCAACTGCGACGAAAATATCGCAAAGCGTGTCGCTCAGCTCCCACACTTCGTTCACCTGTGCGTTTTGTGTTTTGTGTTCGTGTTTGTGAGTGAGTGATTGTGTTTGTTTGGCTTAGTACTTTTTTGGCCCATTTTTCGCTCTAGATTTTCGTCCACTTTTTTCTGTCTGGTCTTTCTCCCTTCCGGCTCTCTCGCCCTCTCGCCAGACTGTCCTCAATCCGCCGGTCTCGATGAAAAGATAGACGCTCGGACAGGCGCGTCCAAAAGCGACCAAAGGCGACCTAAAACGACAAAACGCCATCACTTTTATCTGGTTAGATGTTGTTGATTAATCTGGACAAATGTGATTGGGCGCGTGACTTGCGTGCCGCCCAAAGCGGCGAGCCAATTTGCCAATCTGCTCCAGCTTGTCGCCCTTTTGGCCAACCGGCCTCAGTGGCTGGCTGGCCGGCACACAACTAGCTCGCCGGCGCACAACTAGCTTGCCAGCGTGCACAAGCTCGCCAATCGGACTCCAGACGGATCGACAACTGGCTGCCCAACCTTTTCCGGCCGGCCGGGCGGAAGCAGAGGGCCGGCGCGCCCAGTTGGCCTTCGAGAAGGGCGGATTGTTTGGCCACCTTTTGGCCAGCTGGCCGGAAGGTGGGCGAGCATTGCTGCGTCAAATCTCGTTTGTTTCATGGCTAATTCGATTATACTCGCGCGCCAGAGACAGAGACAAGTGAATGTCCAATATTTTGCCGCCAAGAAGCCAACAAGGAGCCCCACAAGGACGAGCTTGACTGGCTCTGCCTGCTGGGCCGTCCTGCTGATCAGTCTTGCTGAAAGCTCGTCTCGGGCGGCCGGCCCAGCCAGGCGGAGGGCGCTGGGCCGCTTTGGGCGTGCCCGTTTGGTGGCCAGCCGGATGGTTTGGCGTCGGGAAGCACACTGGGCTCCAGTGGGCGCCCCTCAGTGCTATCATGAGCCATTTGGAGTCCCTGCAAGGCGCCTCTCTGGCACGGAAGCTGCTCTGTGCAGTCGGTCGGCCAGAATAACACATCAGATCTGCAGACGCACTCGCTCGCAGTGCACAGGCAGATACACTCGCGCGCTCCCATTCGCACTCGCACTTGCAGACGCACTGCAGGCGCACTGCAGAGGCAAACCAACGCACACAGCACACACATGGACTACGCCCCACATTTAGCACCGGCCGCCCCTTGGGAGCGGCCCCAAATGGCCAGAGGCCAGATTTGCCGCCAGTGTCCGCCCGCACGTGGACAAATATTTTCATCCTTGGCCATCCTTAATAACAAGATAGAGGATGAGCGATAAAGCTTACGTCTAGCCCGCTCAGTGGGCTTTATCCTCTTTGGGCGCACGCACACACATCGACTTGGGCACCCCAGTCGACACTTTCATTACCTGGCTGCACCAGTTCTAGCACCACAACCACTGGCGCCTCCGCTCCACAGCACCAGCGCCGAAGATCGATCTCTGCTCTCTGGGGCGCCCGGGGAGCAGTGTGTGACTCGCATTTGTCCGGCCGGCTGGCCATTGTGGCCGGCCAGCAGCCTGGAGTCTGCAGCCAGTTTGGCCCCCTCCAGACGGGCCAGGTGGGCGGTGCCAGTCTTTTGGAGTGGCTCTGGCGGGCGAGTGTTACCTAGGCGGCCTGATACACTGGCTGGCCAGTTGGGCAGTCGTGCCGAAAGCTGGCCAGATATTGGCTCTCTTTGTGTGGCTGCAACTCAATGAGCCGGCGGGCCAGTTGGGCCACTGGGCCGCCCACTTGACGCTGCCAGCAGAGAGCCCAGAGCCTAGAGAGACACACTCTGTCTCTCTAGGCTCCAGCTAGCTAGCTGGCCAGTTGCAGGGGCTGCTCGCACCAGTTTCGAGATCATTGAGTCCGATGCATTTCCGGTTCATCTGCGCCAGCGAGCGGGCGCGCTAATACAAACAAGCGGCGAGAGGCCGTTAGTTGAATCACAACTACACTGTACTAACTGGGCTGCACACACACAGAAGCCCGCAGGCACAGGCGCGAGCGAGCACTAGTCCACAGGCGCAGAGAGACACGCGCGCCCATTCCATTGCCTATTCATTGGCTCGAGAGGGAGCCGGCGGCTTGCCAGTGGCGCTTTCCACTGGCGCTTTCCACTCGCAACGGCGCCCTCCAGACCGCATTAGATCCAGTCTAAAACTAATTTTTCTATTAAATATACTTGGCAGGCGGCCGGTGAGCTGGAGCTCGTCTGCTTGGGAGCCCCACAAGCTCCGGTTTCAATCTCTGAACAGGACAGGAGGACAAATGGACAGAGCAGCTCAATGGTGTGCCCAATGGTGTGCCAAATGGCGCCCAAAGTGGCCATACCTTAGGGCTGGCCGCTGGCGAGACGCGTTGAGAGGCTCGCTAGTGCTCCACTGGCCAGCGGGCGGCATTTCCAATTGGGCGCCACACACTTTCCACTCTCGAGCATTTGCCTCCTCAATCCATTTGAGACTGGCCCCCCACTGTCCAGCTCTGGACTACAAAGAGCCCGCTGCTGAGCGCTCGTCCGGCGGCCCATTACTCTGGCCGCGCGTGCATTGTGCCCGATGCATTGGACGAGTCGAGGGAGCTTTCCAGTGTGGCTAGACAGTGGCCGAAATTGGGCCCCTCTTCTCGCCGGACTTCTTCCGCTCTTCGCAGTGGACGCGGCCCATCGAAGGGCCGAGTGTCAGCCGCACACTTGCCGCCCTGCTACGACTTCGAGGCCACTTTGACGGGCCCAAATCAGGCTGTCTGTCTCTTGCAGCAGCAACCAGCCCACTCCTCGCCGGAAGCAGCGCCCTTGGAGGGGGAGCAGTGCCAGAGCTTGGGGGTGGCCAGCTTGGCGCTGACTCGGTTCCAGAGGGCGCCTTTGGGCTTGGGAGGAGAGGAGATATTTTTGCATGATTGCAGAAATATCCGAATCATGCTGAGGCCTCTTTTTGGGCCGCAAACAGAAACGGCGTGGCCAAATCTCGCTGGGCAATCTAAAAGTTCAGTTTTAATCAAGATTACCGCAGACAGTTTTGAGCGCAACGTGCACAGACGAGCAGCGGACGCGTGCAAGTGCATGGGAGAAGCAAATTATGGCGACGCGTGCAAATTGTTCCCGCAGACTGTTGGCGGCATGAACATTTCTGCCTCTCACTAGAACTTATAACTTATAACTCACTGTTATAAGTCTCTCGTTGTTGTGCCAAGAGATCAGAGGGATAATTCGCCGCAAAGAGCAGTCTCACGGCGCCTCAAATGGGCGCCCTCAGCCATGCATTTGGGCCCACGCAACGTCGGCAAGACACTCCTCGGCGACGGAGCTTCCAGTTGGCTTTCGGTTGGCTTTCAGTTGCAATTTTCAGGCCGCACACTGTTACTGCTTCTCTCTAACGCCAAGACTCCTCGTCGAACTCGAACTGGCGCCTCTTGGGGCCCAGCTCGGTCTCAGTGACGAGCAGCGGCCGCAAATCCAGCTGGAACGAGTCTCGAAGGAGCCGAACGAAAGCGGCCAAACAAAAGGCCAGCCACTGGGCTCGAGCTTGCCGCCAGACCATTGATTGAGTCAATTCAATTTTGTCCCAATTCAATTTGCAGCCAAGCCTCGCGCAGAGTTACAATTGGGCCTAGAAATTGGGCCAGAAACTTGGGCTCCTTTTCTCCTTCTCTCCAGCAGTTCTCCTTACCTGCTCAGCGTGTGCGTTCAATTTCTGCTCTTTGCACTAAGACTTAGCAGCAGCAGCAGCAAGACTCTCCAAACGCCACCTTGCCAGCCACTTCCAGCTCTAAGGTGGCCCCCACATTGTGTGTGTGTGTGCTCGGTCGCTCGCAATGGAAAGCGGCCTAATGTGTTCATTTCCCGAATGTATTCGGGCTCGCCAATGCACTCAGGTGCTTCCACTTGGCTTCCACTTGGCTTCCACTTGGCTCGCTGGCTTGGAGTCTGTGGAGACAGTCTCCAGACAGTCTCGAGAGTTGTGCTGGTCTTAATCGAGAACTGGGGCCAACAGCTCAGATTACGAGCCCGATTCTTGGCTTGCTGGCTCGTTAAGCGCAGTGCAGATGAGCTGCGGCGGACGCTCATTGGAAAGCGTGTGCACCTCAGCTACTTAGGTCTGCTCCTCTGCATTTGGCCATTTGAGGCGCCCTAGACTCAAGGAGCTGCTTGGCGAGAAATGGCTCATTGTTTCTCGGCTTTGGTGTGGCCAAATTATGCAAAATCAAAATTGAATTTTAATCCAGCTCAGGAAGATAACTTGCCAGCTAAATTCAATGAATTTGAGGCCCCGCTCGAGATCTGAACGGCCTTCTGGAGAGGCGCAAGTTGAGCTAGTATTGAAATCGTGCCTCGCGAGCCAAGAAATGAGCAAGATGTTCTCCGTTGCCTAAGCATAGCTAAATGAGGGCGCAGCTAAGCGAGGGAAATGAAGATATTTTTCCCCTTCCGATGGAATAAATCATCGTGCCTTTGGGCAAACAAACGGCGGATACAAAACGGCGCCATATTGCCGCCCGTTTGGCCGCCGCTTCGTGAGAGAGATCAATCTTCGGCCCAGAAAGGCGCTGTTGTTCTTTCTGGATTAAGTGGAAAAGCGGACGAAAAGTGAACTGTCTTGAACTGGGAGCAAAAGGCGATCGTTTCTCGTGAACGGAAATAGAAGTTTTTCCCCCCTTTTGCAGCCGACTTCTGCAGCTCCCAAACGCTCGAACGGGCGCTTAGGAGCTGCCCCACAGACTAGGTGCGGCCTCTCATGCATGCAGCAAGCTAGCTTGCCAAGTGGGAGCTCAGCTGCAGCCAAACATGTCACTTTGGCCAACTTGTGCTTGCAACTTGTGCCCAACTTGTGCAAAACTTGTGCCCAAGTTGTGAGCACAATTTGTGAGCACAAGTGGCAGAGGAGACTGTGTTGGGGTCACTTTTGATTCGTTCCGATAGGCATATCGAATTTGCGGGCTCAGGTGGGCAAAGGCAATTGGATTAGGGTTTTGCTGGCGAGCTTTGGGCTTGCCGAGTGGAGTGGAGTCGAGTGGAGTCGAATAGAGTCGAATAGAGTTGAGCTGAGCTGGGCTGAGCTGAGGAGCTCTTGTTTGGCGAGGCCTCCAGAGACTGTGAGTGGCAGTTGTTGTTGTTGTTATTGTTGTTGTTGTTGTTATTGTTGATGGAATTAGTCCCATTTTGGGGCCGACAAAACAATCGCTTGGGCGAAAAAAGGCAGCCCGTTTGGCCAGCTCGAGCTGCATTTGGCCATTTGGCCAGATCGGAGCCCACTTTGCAGCCGGTGCTCGCCGGAGAGTATTAGTTGTTGACAATATTTATATGCAATATTCCCCCCAGAGGAGTTTGGCCCACAACAACACAGACTAATCCGGGCCGAGCAAACGAGGCGGCCGACAACTGGTCAGCGAGTTGGCGCCCCCCAGAGCCAAGTTAGTGGTGGGCGAGTGGCCGAGCGGTGGGCCCATTTGGGCGTCGGACTGTTGTGGCTCGTTTGGGCTCGTGGATCAATTAAAAAGCTTCCCAGAATGGGCTCTGGATAGTTGAATGGAGCGGCCGTCTGGCGGGCCGCAAACTGGAGGCCGCGCTGGAAGGAAAGCAGAGCAGAGCAGTGGAGTGTGTGCGGGCCGCAGACTGTCTCTCTCGTGCACTCTCCGCTTGGCCTCCAGCAGAGCCAGTCACACTCGCGCGCACAGTGACTGACTGCGTGCCGGCAGCACACCAATGGGCACCCAAGCTCAGTGGGTCGCACTCTGCCACTGCTTGCCACTGGCGACCTTGCCGCGTGATCAAATGGAGTGTTATTGATGTAGCTGTCGGCGGATTATGCGAGTCGCCACTCGTTCCTCCTTCTATATTTACTCGCCTCCACTGGGCTGCTTGGGGCGCCTCGTTGGGGGCGTCTCTGCGAGCGGCCGACACGCGCACCCATATGACTAATCGAGCCGAGCGCCGCCTCAGCCAGATCCTCGTGTTCTTTGTCTAGTTACATGGATTTCCTCTCCTCTTTTTCCCCCTCCTCCTCGCCAAGCCTGCTCTTGATCCCCCTCGCCAGCTAGCCAGCTAGCCGGCCAGCTAGCTTGCCAGACAGTCGCCCTGATGCAAAGTTAACAAATTGATGAGCATGCTCTGGTGGGCCCGCTCTTGCTCGCTCGCTTTTGTTAGCTCGCCGCCATCTCGAGGGGCCTTTGGAAGGATGTTTCTGGCTGCCTCGGCCGCCGGCTGAAAGCAGCTAAGGTGGCGCCAGTCTTGCCCACTGAACACACACTCACACGAAGCTCTCTGGGCCACTCGAGATCTCCAGCTCGCCAGCACTTCAGACTTGCCACTTTGGGGCCCTAAAACAGTGGCGCCCCAGCCAGTCAGCTTGCCAATCGATTATGCTAATGACTGTGGACTTGAAACTCAGCCAGCTCGCGAGGGCTGCTCTTTGTTGGCCGAGCGGGCGCCTCGCCGCTCGCCGCTCGCACTCAATCATCCGGTGGAGCCTTTTTGATTTGGGCCAGCGGGCGAGCGAACCGGCGGCGCCCACACGAGGCCGGAAGGGGCGCCGAGCGGGAGGCTGAGTAACGAGAAGAGAGACAAGGAGCGGGGGGCGAGCAAAAGGGGCTGGCCGTTTAGACTTGACTTTGCTGCTGAGGACTTTCCTCCGGGCGGCTGGTTGCTGGGCGGTTGTTGTGTTGGGCTTGTCGCGCATGAAACAGGCTCTAAAATGGCAAAGAGGCGAGCCAATTTTGCGCCCTGACACTGTTCGAGTGTGATAGTGATCAAAATGATCCAGCCCATATTCAAGCTTGGGCGCAGAGAGAGAAGAAAAGACGAGGCGCCGCGAGGTCCACTTATATTGACTTTGGCCCCCCATTGAAGTTCATGCTTTTCTCATCTGCATGTTATGTAAACCGGCCGTTGCTGCACAAACACAAACACAGTGCACAGTGCGCGCCGCAGACAGTCTGCGCTGCACACCAAAGGCCACAACACAGAGCAGAGCCGCCGCACACACTTACACGCGCCGCATTGTGCTCCACAGACTCCAGTCGGCCCATTAAGAGCTGAAGGAGGGCCGGCCGGCGGGACCTTAGCTCGAGCGGCTGGCTGAATACAAGCCGTACAACCTCCTCCAAGCAGCAAGGCCGGCCTTTTGCTCTGTGTGGGCCACACACAGCAAAGGGCGCCCTTGTTACTCTGTAGGCGCGCTCTAGGCTGTCTCTGGGCGGCCTCGCAGCGCCTTGGTCGCCTGCTCTGGCCGGCTTCGGACAAGAATGCACACAGTCGCGCAGACACACGGACACAAACACGCCGATAGGCTGACAGGAAAAGGGAGATAAAGAGTGGGAGTGAGTGGGGCGCTTGGGGCGGGCATTTATATCGCACACTAGCCTCCTGTGTGTGTGTTTGAGGACTGGAGCGTGAGGCTGTCTGGTGGCACGTTGTTGCTAGGCCGCCGAATGGGCCGCTACGTGAGGAGGGCCCGCTCGTATGCATGTCGGCGGGCGCGGAACACGAGCTGCTCATGGGGCGCCATGTAGATAGTGTGCTGCCGGCGGGCCCCAATCTGCAGCGCTCATTGCTGCGCGTTGCTCATCGCGCGCGCGGCAATGAGCGCAGAGAAGCCAAGCGCAGCAATGAGCGCCGATCGTGACACGAGTAAAAAGCCGCAGAAAGTGATAGCTCAGTGTCACATATTTATTGTGGCTGGCCAACCGCTGGCTGCGCCCAACTAGATAGACACCAACGCGGCCGGCAGCTGTCTCTCCAGTGACGTGCACTCATTGGCCTCATTGGAGTATCGGGCGGGCGGCTAGCTCGCGGCCAGGCGGCGAGCTGGCCGCAGGGAGACAACACGAGACGAGACGAGACGAGACGAGACGAGACGAGACGAGAGGAGGCGGCCAAGAGAGGCCTCCTCTCGCGATAAGCTGGCGCCGCTTCTGTTTATATAAATACTCAGGGGGGGCCAGGCAACTCGAGCAGCGGGCTGGAGGATCCTCGCCAGACACTTGTCGGCCCACGATGGGCCCGCCCGATGACTTGCTGGCGGCGAGGAGCCGAGAGGGGCAACACTAGGCGAGTCTGCGCCAGCGAGGTCGCCGCCCTCGCCGGCGGAAACTGGGCCGGAAAATGGGCCAGAAACTGGGTCCGGCCGCGTGCTAATCTGGCGCCTCGGCGAGCTTGCTCAATTGGGCGGCCGGCCACGTGACGTGCAGTGGCCAGCTAGTCTATGGCTAGTCCTATGCTGCGGCGCCACTGCTATGCTGCGGTGGCCCCGCTTAGGCACAGGGCGCACACAGCGCAGAGAGCGCACAATAAGCAAGCAGATGGGCCGCGCGCACAATGAAGCGCCATTGTGCGCGCCCGGTGGCCCGTGGCTCTGCGGGCGGCGCCTCTTTGTTGGGTGCGGCCGAGGCTGAGGCTGAGGCTGAGGCTGAGGGTGGGTGGCAATAAAATGCGGCCAGTGGTTGATTTTTTCCTACCTCTGTGGTGGCCCAATTGCGGGCCCACTTGGATTAGGCCGCCGGGTCACTCGTTAGGGCGCCCCAGAGCTGGCCTGGCTGCTGGCACCCGAGGCGCCGAGTGGGCGCCAGATCGTTGGCGGCCGGCCAGCATCGGCGCATCGGCGCATCGGCGTCCAAGTCGGCCAATTAAATCAATAAGAGCGACCGCCCGACAGCTAACCCCTCGGACTGGGCGGCCTCTGCCTCGATTGGGAAGTAGGCCCGCCGCCTCCGGCCCAAATCAGAGACCCACAGAGCAAACAGGGCCCGCCCGCAGCCTCGGGGGCGCGCCGGAAGCGGCCGCGCTAAGTGTGCACAAGTGGGCGGGGCCGGGAGGCTGAGTTGATGATGGTGCAAGTGTTTGGGATGGGACCAGTGTGGCTGAATGGGACTAAATGGGACTAAATGGGGCAGGAGGGAAGCTACTTACCAGCACGTAGACGGCGAAGGGCATGACGATTATGCCGACAAACAAATCGGCGAAGGCCAGCGAGACAATGAAATAGTTCGTTATCGACTGCAGTGTGGTCTCTCGGTAGACTGCAATGATGACCAGCAGGTTGCCGAAAGTGGCGCCAATGGGCAGCACCAGATAGACGAGCCGCCAGTAGTGCAGCTGGCGCAGTTGCTGCTGCTGCTGCTGCTTGTCTTCGGCCACTGTGTCTCGCTTGCCACTGTCTTGCGAGAAATTTCCCCCAAGGGCGCCCTCAAATATGGCCGGCCAGCCGGCCTGTTTCTCGCCCAACTGCTCTTTCTGGCGCCCCTTCCGGCGCTCCTGGTCCTTCTCACGCGCCCTAAGCGAGTCCCACGCGTCCTGGTGGGGCGCGCTCTCGTTATTTGCTCGCGCCTCTGGGGCGCCCATTTCGCTCCACAGCGCCCGACTAACAACCAGCCGGGCGCCCATTGTTGTTGTTTGGCCACCGCCCGGCTCTTGATCAGCAATCATTGTTGTTGTTTTCGGGCCGGCCGGCCGCAGACTGTCGGCCCCAGTCTCTGGCCGTCTTGTTTGGAATTCATTATCGGCCGCGTCTGGCGGCGCCTTTTCCACGCCAAGCTCGCCCTCCTCCGGCGGCCATCCCGCGGCCGAGTTATTGCTCAGCTCGCCTAGAAGGCCGCCACTGGCAAGCTCGGGCGCGCCACTGCCAAGCTGGCCTTTAAACTGGGCCCCGGCGAGCTCGCTGGGCGCGCGACGTGCCGTCCAAGTGTCGCCCAGGACAGTGGCCAGCAGCGAGCCCAGGAAACCTGAGAGGGCCCGCCACTCGTCCCGCTGGGCAGCCTGCGGGCGCGAGGCCGCCTTGCCAGCCGCTCCAGTGGGCCAGCCGTCGCTCCTGACAGTCTCTGTCTGCGGCGCCTCACTTTCGGCCCGCGCGCTCGCCTCTGAGCGGCTCCTCCCAGACGCCTTTGTGCCCCCGAGGCGCCGACCTGCAGCCTGGCCAGAAGCTCCAGCGCCAGCACTGCCACTGCCAACGCCGCCAGCTCGCTCATTCATCTTCCTCAACCACTCGAGATCATCGCCACTCAAATCATCGTCCGACGGCCGGCCCACAGTTGACACAAACAGGCCCCGCGCGCCGTCGCCCTCGGCGAGCTCGCTGCGCCCCAAGCGCCGCCCGGAAGCGCCGCCGCCCTCTGCACTCGGGCTGGCCGGGGGCGCGACTGTCGCCCCTGCCACTTGTCGCGGCGGCCCGTCATTAGGCGGCGCGGCCAGTCTGCGCGCCGCCGGCCGGCCGTCTGGGCGCTGGCCCTCCAGGCTCGCCGCCAGTCCAGCAGCGCCCTTCTCGCTCGCCGGGGACCTGCGGGCAGTTGTCCGTCGAGCCGCCTGGCCAGACTCGCCAAGCTCGGCCTGGGCGGCATCACTCGGCGCCCCAGCGGGCCGGGATCGCGATAAGAGCGCCCCTTCTTCTCCTTCTGCTTCCTCTGCTCCTCCGGCGGCCGCACTTCCGTCCAGCTCGCCCGCGCGCTCACTCATCGACACCACACTGATCCCATTTGGGCGCCCACGCTCCTCGCCCAAGCCGGTCACGGTCTCGCCAACGGTTGAGACTGTCTTGCCGTCAGAGACTGTCTTGGCACCAGAGACTGTCTTGGCGGCCTCGCTGGCAAAGGAGCCGGACTCAACGGACTCGACGGACTCGACGGTCTGGGCGACAGTCTCGAGGGGGCCAGCGAGCTGGCCAGTGGTCGGGACGGCCGGCCGCAGTTGGCCAGCCGCTGGATGGGCTGCGGCCACTCTGGCCACTCTGGCATCATTGGGGCCCGATAATGATAAGTTGGCTTGCTTATTCAATTCGGCGGGCCCTTTGTGTCCATTTCTCATCGGCGCTGAGGGTTGCCCATCGGCGAGCTCGCGCTGGCAAGGCCGTCTCGCACTGGCCCTCATTGGGGCGCCATCGTCTTGCCGCGGCTGCCCCTCGGCGAGCTGGCCCGTGCTAGTCTCTTCGCGTCTGAGAGTGGCCGCTGACTCAGCTGCGTCCGGCGCGCCATCTCCGCAGCCGCCCAAGCCGACCACTGCCTCCCGCCGACTGTCCTCCAAGCGCGCGCCGCCCAATTTTCCAGCCCCAATCCCTTGATTGGCTTCCCTTTCTCGCTCGCTCGCCCGCCCTTTCCCCTCGGCGAGCTCGCTTGGCCCGCTCCCTTCGCCAGACTGTCCAACGCGAGACTGTCCAACGCGCCGATTATTATTCGATGTTAATGAAGCGCCGGATAATGACAACCACTGCCCAGGCGACTCGGCCCCAATTGGGCGGGCCAAATTTGCTCCCAGCTTTGCGGGGCTCTCAGTCTCAGTCTCAGTCTCAGTGCTCGTCCTCCTCGTCGTTTGCCTCTCCATCTCGGCGGTCTCTGCGTCCTTCTGAGCTTCTCGCTCGCCGCCCCTCCACTGCGGCCCCTCAGCTGCGGCCACCAAGCCGCCCGAGACTTCCGCTGCTTCTGTTCCGGCTGCACTGGTCCTAGTTGTCGTTGTCGCGGCTGCACTTCCTCCACTTGCGCCCCCCGAAGAGGTGCCCTCCAAATAGACGGCCCAAGTCGTCGAGGTGGCGCCCCAAGTCGCCCCATCTGAAGCGCTGTGGTCGCCTCCTATTCTTTGGCCGCCTTGCTGGCTGTCTCGCTGGCTGCTGTCTTGCTGGCCGCCTCGCTGGCCATGCGAGCCGCCTATTTGGCCGGAAATCTGGCCGCCCGGCTGCCCATTAGCTTTCTGGGCCCAAATGGGCCTGGTGGCTAGTCTGTAGCTTTGCAAATTGTTCCCCCTCGGCTCGCAGGACGCGCATGCAAGCGTAACGACTGCCTGCGGCGGCCTATTTTGACTTTCAAGTGCCACCAGAGGCGCCTCCTCCAAGTCCAAATGATAGTTTGAATGCTGGCCCTCAATTTGGCCAATGTTTCCACTGGCTCGCTGCCGTTTCGCTGCAAAGAACACCTTCTGAATGGCAGGCCCGCCGACCCTTAGCTCGCCCCCCAGCTCGCTTCTCAGCTCGCCGCTTAGCTCGCTGCTTAGCTCGCCGCCTAGCTCGCCTCTCTGCCCTCCAGACTCGTTCGATGGCGACCAATTTGAGACTCGATTCGACCCCCCGGCCACGCCCCTTTCCTCTTGGCTAGACTCTCCTTCAGTCTCACTCTCTTGCTCGGCCCTATTGTCTAGCGCCGCCGCTCGGGGCTGCTCGTGGTCTTGCTGAGCGTGGGTCTGCGCGCGGCCACTTGTTTGCTCTTGAGCGCCGAGCTGCTTCCGCCGAGAAGCGCGGCCCTGCGAGCTGGCCAGCTCGCCGCCCGGGGACAAGCTCGAGTAATTTGGCCCGCCACCATGCTCCACTGGCTCCTTCTCTTGCTCCTGCTTCTCCTCCTTTTCCTCCTTTTCCTCCTCTGGCTCCAGCTCGAGCTCCTCCGCCGACTGTTGTTCTCCGGCGGGCTCCAGCGGGGGCTCATAAATGATGTAAGTGCCATAATCGCTGTAATCATCATCATCAACACCCACGCCCAGTTGGCCGGGCGGCTGCTCGCTGGCGCTTGTCTGAGACTGTGGCCGCTGCTCCTGCGGCTTCTGCTGCGAGTGCTGCTCGTGCGCCTTTTGCTCAGGCTGGAGCTGAAGCTGCGTGTGCGCGCGGCCGCCCTTCTGCTCTTTGTTTACATTGTCGCCACCGCGGCCAAGCACGGGCGACTGGCCGCACTCGCCCGTCCTGTTTGTCTTGGTCTTGGCGGCCGCCAAATTGGCACCTGCCCGCGGCCACCCACTCGGCCTCCTTCCGCCTTCAAGTGGGCGCCCAATTTCGCCTCCCCCGCCAAGCTCGCCCCCAAACTGTGGCCGCAAACTCGACTGGGACGAGCTCAGGCCCGTGAGCTCTGAGGGGGCCCAGTGGCTCTGCTCGCCAGGCTGCTCACCAGGCTGCTCGGCCAGTGTGTCGTGAGGAATTTTCGCCAAATTTATCGCCCCCACACTCGCGCCACTCTCATCGACATCTGGGCTAATTTGAATGCCAGCCGCCTGGCCGCCGCTCGCCCTTTTCGACGCCTCTCGATGCTCTCGAGCTCCAGTTGGCCCCAACCCAAGCCCATCCTTCTCCTCCCTGGACCCATCTTGAGTCTCCTTTTCGGCCTTTTTGGCCTTTTTCGGCCCCTCGGCCTCCTTGGCCTCCTTTTCCGCTGGCCACCTGCCGCCCTGGAGAGCGTCGCCGGCCGATCGGACGTTCCGCTTGGTGCGTCTGGTGGGCCGCCCCGAATGGACGAGGCCCATCGTTTGACTATCACTGTTTTTGTTGACATTATTTGGGCCCGCTGAGTCCAAGGCACGGGCGGTGTGCGCGGCCGAAAGCGAGCGCGCCGCAGCCAACTCAGAGCGCCACACAGTCTGCGGCTCAGGCGGCATTGGACGCGCTGCTCCACTGGCGCGCTGCCTGTGCGCCTCCTCTGCCACAGCGGGCCGGGCCCTAAGCGTTGGGCCCGATTCTTGAAATTGCACCCCACTTCTGGCGCCCCCTTTTGTTGCGGAAGTGGGCCCCTTTTTGGGCAAAGGCGCAGGAAACGATTCATCATGTCGCCGCTTGTCGGCCGCAATCTCCCCTGGCTGTTTGTTTTCAATTTCAAATCCAGGCCCGAGTCCAATTGCAATTGCTTTCTCGCCTCCGAGCAGCCCTGGGGCCGCCGCCAAGCTAGAGGTCGGAGGCCGCGGTGGCGCCGGCGGATGCTGCCCCCCTCCCGGTCCTAGTCTAGAGTCTCGTCCCGGTGCTCGCGGGCCGCCGGCAACCGCTGGATCGGCATGCCAACGACTTGGGCGAGCCAGCCAGCCTCGCTCGGCGGCGCTGCTCTGCGGCGCCATAGCCTCCACTTGGGCGCCCCTCCACAAGTCCCGCTCTGCCCCGGCGGCAACTCCTGCGTGATGCGAAAGCGGCAGCGGATAATTATGAGCAATCAAAAGGATCACAATGGGCCAAAGGAGTGAATTGATGATGAATGGGCTGATAGTGGATCTATTATGAATGGTTCGGGGCGGCTTGGGCGCGCCCACTAAGGCTCCGCTGGGCGCGTCTGGTGCAAAAGGACACTTATTGGCCGGCCGGGCAACCTCAGGCTCGCCCTCAGGCTCGCCCTTAGGCTCGCCACCACCACCGCTGGCCACCCACCGGGCCGCACCTCGTCGTCGGGCCACGTTCGAGGCCCACCAAGGAGGAGGCCGCTCGGCCTCTTGGGCGCGCGGCCTTTTCAATTTCCGCTTCTTCGATTTCCACTCGCTTCGACACTCGCCAGCGCCGCCCCACTGAGTCCGGCCGGCTGCCCGCTGGCCGCCAGTGCCCCTCGGCGGCCAGCATCTGGGTCCCGTAATCGTTGTAATCCCTTTAATTGGCTGGCATAGTTTTTCTCCCCCAAAAGAGTTATTGGTTTGCTGGCAGCCACCCGGCAAGAAGCTCGGCAAGAAGCTTGGCGAGGAGCTTGGCAAGGAGCTCGGCAAGAAGCTCGCACTGCTCGAGGTCCTTGAGCTGCTCGAGTTGCTGCTACTTTTGCCCCTTTTCGTGCCTCTTCTTCTGCTTCTTGAGCTGCTCGTGCTCCCCAAACTGCTCGTGCTTCTCCAACAACTAGAACTGCCCGAGCAACTAGAGCAACCAGAACAACTAGAACAACTAGAGCTCGCCCGCAGCCACGCTGCATCGTCGATTATTTCCACGGGCCACCTTCTGGCCGGCCCATTCGAGCGGCCAAACTTAGTGGGCGCGCTAAATAACCGCCGCTCGAGCGGGCCCAAGTCGTCGGGGGTCAGCTGGCGGCCATTAGGCGGCTTGTATGCGAGCCGGCCCGCGTCCTCCGTCTCCCGCCGGCGCTCAATCACCTGCTCGTGAGGGCGCCTCCTTCTCGGGCCGCCCAACAAGCGCCGGTCAGCGGCGACGGCGCCAGTGGAGGCGCCTCCGCGAGTGGCTGGACCTTGAGCTCCGGCTGGATGGGGGGCCGAAAGGGGGGCCGGAACTGGAGTTTGAGTTGTATTTGGAGTTTCAGTTTGGGTTGTATTTGGAGCTCGGGCTGGACTCCTTCCTGGTGTGCTGCAAGTTTGAGTGGGACTGGCCGAGTTCGTGCTCGCCTCCGCTGCTAACCTTCGAATTGGGGCCAAATTCTGATGGTGATGATGATTGTTTTGTCGGACACTTGCGCGAGCCGCCGCTGCATCAGCCGCCTCAACCGGCTCCACTGGCTCCACTACCTCAACTGCGTCCACTGTTGATGCCACTGCTCTGCTGGCGCGCACCACTGGCCAACGCTCGCCAGGCCGCAAAGGGGGCGCCCATCCTTCCATCTGGCTGGCTCGCCCCTTTCTGCTTTGGCCACACATTGAACGGCAACGTGAAGGCCCCAAATCATCGGCCGCCAGTCCATTGTATCCAAATCTGCCTAAAATTTCGGCCCTCGCTCCTTCCGCTTGTGCTGCTGCCGCACTTCCGGCAACTCGTGGCACAACTTGGGCGCTCGCAATCGGCCACTGTTCCAAGTGGAAGGGCTGATCCAATTGGCCCAACGACTGCTCGCCGCCCACACACTGAGTGCAGCAAGTTGCACGCTGCTCCAAAGTGCGCTCTCTCCCTCTTCTTATCCTTTCCACTCGCCTTTCTTCTCTCCACATTCTCCTTCTCATTCCCATTCTCTGGCCGCTCAAACTCGTCGCCAACAACTCGCCTTCTTCCTCTTCCTCCTCTTCCTCCTCCAACGTCTTGTCCTCTTCTTCTCCTCTTCTTCGACGGATTCGTTTGCCAATGACAGGGCGCTTGTTATTCTTCTTCTTCCTCCCTTCGCCTTCCCAAACTGAACAAATGCGCCCCCCAATTCTTCCTCCGGGCAGCTGTTGTGGAAACGGCGCCTGTCGTCTGGACTCATCGCGGGCCACTGCCACTGACACTCGTTCCTCCATCGGAATCCGCATTGGCATTGGCATTGGTAGCATTGGCATTGGTCGCATTTGAGGCATTGGTGGCGGCGGAATCTGAATCGGAATCGGAATCGGAATCGCAATCGGCATTGGCGGCGGCGCTGGTGGCAGCAGTCGGGCCGCCATCCTTCGCGCCGGCCGCACGCAGCCCACCCTTAGCTCTGCGGCCGCCAACTGCCGCCCGGCCAATGCGACGCCCACCGGCAGCCCAGTGGGCGCCCCCAATGCATTGGAACCGCTCGCCGGGGCTGCCTGCTCGGCCGGAAGTCGCAGGGGGCGCCCCGGCATCACTGGCTCCTGCTCGGCTTGCTCCTCGCCGCGCGCCACTGGGTGCCCGTGCTCTCTGCTCTCTGCTTTGGGCTCGCCGCTTGGCCGCCAGTTGGCCGCCTTCGAGCTGGTTGCTATTATTTTATTTTATTGTCCTTTTAGTTCCAACACTCGGCGCCTCTATATGATTTCTTTCAATTTCTAAGCTTCACTGCTCCCAGCCCAGAGTGGCGCTCCTTGTGTGTTGTTGGGCGCGCGCGCGCGAGACAACAGGCGGACTGGCCGCCGCCGCTAGTCTGCCGCACGGCGCAAGCAAGCAAGAGACAACGCACACTTGTCTCTCTCTGCGCCTCTCAGTGCGCCGCACGGCAGCCAAGCTCCCGCCGGGCCACTTTGCTCGCCGGTGTCGAGTTCCTTTCGGGGGGCTCTTTCTCGCTTCCTCTTTCTTTCTTTCTTCCTGCCTTTCTCTCTCTCTCTCTCTTCCTGTCTCGCCCCCTTCCGTCTGGCTCTCTTCAATCTTCAACTCCAACTCTTCGTCCCACTCTCGGCCGGCGCCCCAGCCAGACTGCAGCTCGCCAGCTCGCCGCCTCCTGCCGGCCCTTCCACTGTCGCACGGACTTTCTCTCTCTGTCGCCTGTCGCTCGCAAATGGTTTCAATGATCACAGGTGGCCCTTCGTGGCGTCTTGCAGGCCCACACACACTCACACTCACTCACTCGCACTCACACAATGGCCACACACCGCCAGAACAACACTCTTGGCGCCCAAATTTGGCCAGACGTCTACATGGAAAAGGGGCGACAAAATCAACAATAACAACAACAACAACAACCAGGCCAACACCAACTAGAACAACACCCACAACAACCGCACAACGCCGCCGCTGAGGGCCAGCGTGCGCTTCCAAACGGCACCTAAGCGCGCCCAAACGCCACCTAAGGATCCGCCTCTCTCTCGGTCTTGTCGTTTCTCTCTCGAGCGGCCCACTCTTTTTCTGGCTCTTCGCCACTTCCTCTCGCTCCCTGGAAGACGTGCTTTTGGCCAGCCTCGCCGCTTCCGATCGGCGCCCTGTCACACGAGCCGCCCGGGCGCAGTTAGGTCGCCCGCTCGCTCGCTCGCCAAGTCGCCCCGAGCGGCTCTGGATCGCTGGGGCCAAGGAGGAGGACAGTCCGCCGGCGACTTAGAGCAACACCAGCTCGCAGACAGTCCAACGCGCCGATGTGCCAACTCGCAAACTCTCTCGCCCATCCAACGCCCCACTCCAAGACACTTTCTGGCCTGAGGAGACTCCACTTTGAGCGAGAACACTCTTCTCTTGGCCGTCCACTGCTCCAAAGCTGGCTCGCTTCTGTCTTGCTTGCGGCTCCTTCCCCAAAAGCTTCTTCCTCTTATTCTTTTTCGGCTTCCTCTTGGGCTTCCTCTGCTTCTTCTCCTACTTCCTTTGCTTCCTCTACTTTATCTGCTTCCTGCGCGAAGGCCGCCCTATTGCTCTGACAACAATTCTCTCACCTTTGTTTTGTTTTCTCTTTGCCCGGCCCCGAATTATCGCGCCCCCTCCAGGCGGACAAATATGTCCAAGCTTTTGCCTCTGCCGCCGCTGCCTCTGCTGCTCTGCTTGAGATGCGGGCGCCGCAGCTCAGCCGCCCCGGCAAGCCAACACCCAATTGCCCAACTCTGAGCGCGCCCAATTGCTCGGCCAGACTAGCTCGCCGGCAGGCCAAGTGGCACGCCCCCTCGCCAGGCGGCCTCACACCAGCCAGCCAGCCAGCCAGCTGCTTGGTGGTGGCTCGCCGGCGCAGCTGCAGACAGTGTGTGCGCCGGCCCTAAGCTGCGGCCTGCGCACGATCGCCCAACTCGACTGGGCACACAGAGCCACACGGAACCCAAACACACTTTGCTGCAACCTTTTTCCACGCTGCTCCTTTTGGGCCAACTCCAACAAATCAATGAGCCCCAAAACACTCTCTCTCTCACTCCTTTGCTCTAATTTCGGCCTCTTCGCTTTCCTCGCTCGGCGCCTCTACACAAACTCGCTCCTCTGCCTCTGCCTCTTTCTCTCTCGCTCTCTCGGCCGCGCCCACACACAGAGGCCACCCCACTGGCCCCAGACTCTAGCTGGCCAAAATGGGCCCCCCTCTCGTGAGGCGTCTTCGTGGCGTCTTGGCTCGAATCAAGGTGTTTGCCGCCAGTGAATTGGGCGCCAATCTCGCGCTGTGTGCATGTGCTAGCCCGAAGACTCTCCTAGAGAGAAAGACTCTCGCTCACAAAATGGCCCACAGCTGGCGAGGAGGAGCCACCACACACAGAGTCTTCTCCTAGCCAATGCTCAACTCGGAGGCGTTTAGGTAGACAGACAATATGTAAATTTGCGCCTCGCCCACTCGTGGAGCTTCTTGCAACTGTGCGTGCGAATAATAAATTGTGCCCGCTTCTCAATTTGGCGCCAGCGCCAAGGATGCTCTGGCCAAACGTCTCGCCGGTTGCGGCCCACTATCCGCCGCCACTCTGCTGCAGCGCCTTCTGTCTGCACGCCCTCTCCTCTGCACGCGCCCCTTCCTTGCAGGACAGAGCTCTCCTCTGGCTCTCCTTTGGCTCCCTTTTCGCCCTCTTTCAGCTCCCCTTTTCAGCTCCCCTTTGACTCCCTTTCGGCTCTCCTTTGGCCCTCCCTTAGCTCTCCTCTAGCTCTCCTCTGGACCTTTGTGGCCTGTTTGTCGCCCCACGACAGACTGACGCCAAAGCGGCGCCACTTCGGCCCAAGACTCTTGGGCCAAGTTGTTGATTTGGGCTGCAAAATTGGACCGCAAACTTGTGACTGCGTGCCCAAGCTCGTTTAACGCCCAACTCTCGATTGTTCTCTTGCGGCAAAGTGCGCAACTCTGCACGCCCCAAAACCTCAAGCTCTGGCCGCCACTTGGGACTCTCTGCGGCCTCTCTTTGTGGCCTCCAACCTCTTTCAACCACTCCAGAGACAGCCTATCGCTGCCTATCGCTCGCCAGAATGCAAACTCTGGCTCTTTTCTCGCTCGCCCAGACTGGAATATTGCACTGTTGGCCCTTCTGCTCGCTCGCCATCCATTCACCTGCGAGCTTGGCGTTGGATTTATCTTGACAATATTCAATCAACGTCTTGCCGGCTAACTGCTCGCTTGGGGCCGCCCCTAGACTGTCTCTCTCTCTCTCTATCTGGCTAGATTCTATCTACTTGGCGCGCCCATCACTCCATTTGCATGCCCAGAGCACTGGATGCAATGGATGCTCGTCCGCCACTCGCCGACTCTCAACCATCTGAAGAGCACCTCTCGCTTGCTTGTTGGGCCCGAGCTCGCCTCTCGAGAGCCACTTCTGCTCGCCAATGGCCAATCCTGACCAGTTCTGCTTGGGCTCTCTTCTTCTCGTTCGACTGTCTGTTTGTGTGTCTGTCTGTGCGTCTGTCTTCGCGTCTATTTGGGTGGCCGTTTGTGTGCCTGTGTCTCTAAGGGCAAGGAGCGTCTCTGTGTGTGCGTCTCCCTCTGGCTATCTGCTGGCCACTTGTCTGCCGGCGAGCCAACTAAGAGCAACAATGGCGGCCAACAATAACAGTCTCCAGTTTGAGCTGGAACTTGAATTGAACTTGAATTGGGCGCCGCTCAGAAGGCTGCGCTTTGGGGCCGGCCAAGATTGCCGCCGGCTTGCTGCTGGCTTGCTGGCTGGCCTCTTTTTGCGCACTTTCCCCCCAAGCAAGTGGAGCTAGTCCGCCCAAGAGCTGCTTGCACCAAATGCGCAGCTGCACCACTCCACTTGCGTCGCCCGCTTCCTCCCAAACGGCTCCCTCGCTCGCCCTGCCGAGTCAATTGCGCACCATCGGCCCGCCGACAACCATTGCCACCAGTTGGCCCCAATTCCCCACCAGTTTGTCGCTCACTTTTGCCCCCAGCGCCGCTCAGCAACTCCAGCAAGTCAATGGCGCCCATTGTGCAACTGAGCCGGCAACTGAGCTCAAGTGAGAGTGGCCAGCCACCAGGGCGGCCACTTTCCAGCAGACAACCCGCACGGCTGCTCGCCAGTCCCCTCGAGTGGCGAGAAATCTAATAAAGATTTCTACTTCGCAGTCTGCGGCCGCCCCACAACAAGGTGGCGCCACACCGGAGCCACACGAGAGCCAAACCTGGGCCGCCAACAAGCCCACAAGTGGCCGGCCGCACGTAGGCAGCACTCGCACGCGCCTCTGGCCACTCGCCATTGGCCGATCGCCAACTCCCCCAGGCCAGCCAGCCACAGGGATCAACTTGTCACCAATGCCACTTCCGCCCAGCTCCAATCTAAATGGACATCGCGGGCCGTGCTTGGCGAGGGCCGCCCGCCAAGACAGCCACACGCCGTCGCCAGAGGCCGAGTGGTGGTGCGCGAGACACCTTGCCAGCCGGATGGGTTATCTGCCGCCGTCTTCCTGCTCGCCTTGCCAACCTCCCGGCCCCTATCGCTTCCGCTTTTTACTCTTACTTTTTACTGCTCACCAATCGAACCTCCTTGACCTTCCGGCGGCCATTTTTCTCCGCCCAAACACAGGCAGAGGAGCTTGTTTGTTGCACTGCGAGCGGGCTCCTCCCGTGAATGCTAATCTCGAGCCCACTTCTTTCTGCCTCTCTCGCTCGTCAGCTGCCCCTGTCCACAGACAGTCTCCGATAAAGCCTCGGGCGTAGCGCCATTCAGCGCAGGTTGCACGTCTCTCTCTCTCTGTCTCAATTGTCTAGCTCGACAACACGCAGACCAGCAAGCTCGCCAGTGTACGAGCACGGGCGCTGATTCGCCTGTTAACAGGCGTGTACATGTTTCCCTCGAGATCCACCTCCAGCAGCACCGGCTTGGTCCACCAGCCAATTGGCCAACCTCCAGCAGAGTCCAAATCGATGCTGAGCCAGCCTTAAGGTGCCCGCTCGAAGCCAACTTGTCAAGCTAGACGCGTGCACTGCTCGTCCAAGAGCAGAACTGGGGCCAACTATTACCCTTAGGCCCCAACTAATCGGACAAAACAATCCATCACAATAATGCATCAAGCTCCTCGTGGCGCTAATCTTCCTCTCCACCCTTAAATCCATATCCAATTTACTTTCCACCGCCGAGCTCTGCCTCCTAAGGGCTCGCCAAACCCAAAGAGCTCCCCTCTAAGCTCTGGGGCCAATCATTAGTGCTGGCAGCTATTTTTGCCATCACGAGGGGAGCATATTTTTAACAAACCATTAGGCTAACTGGTAGACTGGCTACCACTAGACGGCTGGTGGTAGCCAGTCTGTACAGTCATGATGTAGGGGTGTGCAAAATTTGAGACACAAACTTTGGAGAGTTTTTGCCTTTTATGTATACTGAGTGTGAAACAAGCTAAAGAGAAGGGAAAAAAACATTAGCTCAACAGAGAATGGCAAGTGCAACAACATACAAGAGAGAACCAGTTTATTGTAGTTCCATTTTATTGCATGCAGCTCCTAAGCAGCTGTCTTCAACCATTTTCATCCATTTAAACGCCGATAACATTCCTCAGGAATGCTCTAGGAGACCCCAAAATGGGTCCCACCAGCACACGAAATATATTGGCACCACACACACTTCGTTTAATGGTCCATTCTCCGCCCCCTCTCTTTTTCTCTCTCTTCTCCTCTTCTCTCCTCTACTCTACTTATCGTCTGGCGGCAATTCCAGCTGATTGACCAACGACTCGCCCAGCTCCTTGGCCACCTCTTGACTGCAGGCAGCAATCAGCCTCCTGTTCATTATGTTCAGGGGCCTCTGGCCGTCTGTGTCGCAAACAAAGCCGCCGGCCTCTGTCAAGATCGCCGCCGGGGCACACATGTCCCAACAATGGAGACCAAACTCGTAGAATGCATTCGTCTGACCCGAGGCCACCGAGCAAATATTCATGGCTGCCGAGCCCAAACTGCGTACTCCATGACACTTCCAGGCTACCGATTGCAAATTATCAAAAATACACCTACGCTTCAGCTCGCTCCTGTCGCTTCCTAGCTCGGCGCAAACTAGCGACTCTCTCAGGGATGACGATGGTCTTACGCTAATTGGGCGCCCATTACAATGGGCCCCAAGACCTTTGCAGCCGGTGTACAATTGATCGTAGGCGGGACAGTATACGACCCCCAAGACGGGCTCTCGATTCACCGCCAGACCAATGCAGACGGCCACTTGTGGAAAAGTGTGGACAAAATTCATGGTTCCTGTTGGAGATGGTTGCAAGTTTTCCCTAGTTAGTTATGCAATCGCAAGTTGTGCACTCTGTCCCTCTGCACGAATCCAAATCTTACAAGCTCAACAAACGCCGACAACACCATCTGGTGTCAGAATAGCATCCAATTCGACACGAAGCCCCAGCAACATTATTATCGTCACCGATTTGGGTCGATCATTGGCAAGGATTAAAGACCCATACTCACCATCTACTGGATCTACAATCCAGGTTCTTGCATCTGTTAGGGAAGTTTTGCCCGACTCGCCCGAAGAAGTACCCTCTTCGCCGATAAATTTATCATTGGGGAAGTGCTTTCTTAGCTGCTCGAACACGTATGCTTCGACATTTTTGTCCGTCTCGGTTACCAAATCGGCGAATGATTGCTTTGTCTCCACCGACTTGACCGATCCACAAGTGTCGGAGATCATCTTTCCGGCAGTGAGAGCAATGCTGATCACCAACTTCAAATCCTTCTCCAGATTTTGACCACTCATTCTGCTAGGACTAGTCTGAACTACACTACACTGATGCAAACTTCTGGCTAATCTTCCTAGAACAACCCCTTTCAGATTTGTATTATAACGATTTGAAGTGACAAAATTACTCCTATGAAAGCCTAAGAAACGATCTAATGATTTGATGGCTTCTATTCAAGTAAGAAACGCCTACCACCGATTAACTCTTTGGAGCAGAGTCGATGATAACAATAATTGATTCTGTGCATCGTGAAAAACGAGATACCGCTCAAATCCAAGGGGGCGCTTAAGTTGATGGAGCACGTGGTGGATGTCAAAACAATACTCTTCTTCTATTCGATTTTTAGATCGGATGCTCCGCTATTAGCTATCTGGCAAAGTGGCTTTTCATTACCGAACTTCTGGCACCTTCTGAAACTATTACCAAGTATTTGTAGACGAGCCGGCCATCATGGTGGACCAAATTAATCTACCCGACAAAATAGTGACACGTCTGATGAGGGAAGTATTGCCTGAGGATGTTCAGATTAGCCAAGAGGCCAAAAATGCTATATGCAAGGGAGCAAGCATATTCGTATTACAGCTTACAATAGCGGCGGGAGAGCAGGCAAGAATGAATAATAGGAAGTCCCTTCAGGATAAGGATATGATAGCGTCGGCATCTAATTTAGGATTAACAGATTATGCTCAACAACTGGTCAGATTTAGTGCACGTAAGTATCCAAAACAGTCTACTCCTTCACCTCTAGGTATATCAGCCACAACGCAAACTAATGATCGAAAAATTTTCATCTTATGACGAAATCCAGAGCGGAAACGCAATGCAACGAGAAAAGAAACAAAGATAGCCAAAGCGAAGATTAGCCGACGCCCACCGACTGAATTCCAGGATACATCAACTCTCCTAGGTGAGAATATCGATGGTTGTAGTGAGGAACAAGACTCCATAGATGATATAAATGAACCCGATACTCTTGAACCCGACCAATAGCTTTCCTCTTGTTGAGTAGGCCCAGAATTAGGGATGAACCCTATCATCTGGAATCATGCACATTAATATAATTAGATGATCTTATCTATTTTATTGGATCTAAATGAAGGCACTTATGTTACCCGACCGAGGGATAAAAACGGATGTGGAATAATTTCGACTGGACATTCGCATACTAGCTCTCACTTGTGTTGCTTAAGGAGCTTTTGAGACTCAGTAACTGCTTCCTTATCGTCCCACTTCTCGGAACTGGAATATTTTGACACTACATCCTCCAGGATCGCCAAGGCACGCTCCTTGTCACGCTTGAGCTCCAACAGTGTTTTGGCCAACATTAATTTATTCTTTGAATAAAAATCTTTCTCAACCTCCTCGGCTTTTTCAAACATTTTCAAGGCAACCTCCATGTCGGCATCAGGTAGCTTGCCGAAAGCAACACTTGCCAACTTCCTCTCCCACCAGGAAACTTGATAGCATGAGTAGTGCCACTCACCAAGCAGATAGTAACTAGTTGCATCATTTGGAGCATATTCAACAGCCTTCTCCATATGCTGACGAACATTTAGCACTTGTAATACTCTCTCTTTGGTGCCTTTCATTGTAGATACTGCATCCAGAAGGATTGCGGCCCACTTGTGTGCCAATCCATTCTTATCATCAATCTTGAGTGATTCTTGCACATGACCATAAGCCGATTCAAGCAATTCAGCATATTTTTCCTTCTGGCTGGATTCGACCTTTTTAGCTAGCTGAAATTCGCACCTGGCCAATCTCCATAGTATTTGTGAATCATTTTGCCAGTTTGGTTGCGTCTTCAAGAATTCGAAAAGTTCATCATATTTGGCATCATCAAATAACTTATCGGCATCTATGAATGCAGACATATTGGCTCTTTTGACGTTAGCTACGGTAGATGAATTACTCAGGACAAGTGCACTCAAAGCACAACGGCTCAAGCCCACTACCAAAACAGGACTAAGATACCTCAACTTGATGGGTTTCCTTGTTGATTTTGGCACAGAGTATAGTTTGAGCCCGCAAACTCGCTGATAAAAAGATCGAAAAGTGGATGTCTTGTCTAAATTTACAAGCTGGTTGAATCTCTGATATATCGTGATTATATTAGCTTGTGGCCTTGGCCAGACAATCATGATACACTTGGAAGGAACAAGTCCTCGAAGACACCTATAAACAAGGAATGCTATGCATCAAGTGCTCGAGAAGGCGCTCGCAGTCGAGAGTTGGACCAGGATTGCAGTGCACAAGGCGGGGCCACCACCTTTTCAGTTACTCTCACACTTGTGTGGTCGCCACTCGATGACGCACTGGCGAACAGCAACCATCAGGGACACATTGGTCTCAGTTGTGAAGCTGACTTTTCGGAGTCAACCATCCGTTTGCAAACAGACAATCCCTTTTGACAGTGTCTTTGCCACACCACTCGAAAACCACTTCACAAATGTTTTATCTGATCTCCGAGATATTGCTCAAAACCCTAGTTAGTAGTGGAAAACTGGAAGAGTTCCCCTCTTTAGAATAGAAATCACTGAAAATAATAAGAAAAGATCGTTGATATCAATTTCAAAATGGCTTCAGCTTCACCTCCGAAAAAATTGCCAATCCACTTACAAAGCTCCCAGAACAGATTACTCATCAAGAATGGTCGAATAGTCAACGATGATAGTATCTTTGACGCGGATATTTTCATCGAAAATGGTATCATAGCCCAAATTGGTCACAACTTGGTCGTCCCCGGAGGGGTGCGGATCATCGATGCTAAAGCAAGTTCGCCAAACGAGGTGAACTACATTCTTCCAGGAGGAATAGATACTCATACACATCTACAGACCCAATTCCAGGATGCCGAAACTGTGGACGATTATTACAATGGAACTCGTGCCGCCATATCTGGCGGTACGACAACGATTATTAATTTTGCGTTCACTTCCAAACAATCTCCGAGTTTGCTAGACGCTTTCGAACGTGAGAGGAAGCTAGCTGATGGTCAAGTTTGTTGCGACTATGCATTACATATAGTGGTAACCGATTGGATTGAAGGAAAGACTGAACAAGAAATTAGTAAACTGGTTAATGAATTGGGCGTCAATTCATTCAAGATCTACTTGTGCTACTCAATGAAGATCGAGGATAAACAAATAATACAGGTTCTCAAGGCCTGCTCGAAATTTGGAGCCATAGTTGTGGTTCATTGCGAGAATGGCGACATTATTGAGCACAATTGCGAAAAACTTGCCGAACAAGGAATTCTCGGCCCTGAGGGCCATCTACTCTCGCGTCCCGAATGTATTGAGGCAGAGGCTACCCATCACATGAGTGTCCTATCCGAGCAGGTTGGTTGCCCAATAATGGTAGCTCATGTAATGAGCAAATCTTCGGTAAAAGTCATTGCCGAGGAGAGAACGAGAAACAGCTCGTTATTTGGCGAAACATTGGCTGCCTCCATTGGAACTGATGGAACTCATTATTACAACAAATGTTGGCGCCATGCCGCCGCCCATGTCATGTCGCCGCCGCTTCGTCCCGACAAGTCTACTCCGGAATGTTTGTTTGGGGCACTCGCATCGGGCTCCCTCCAAGTTCTGGGCTCCGATCATTGCGTCTTCAGTTCACAGCAGAAGGCCCTAGGCAAGGATGACTTCAGAAAGATTCCCAACGGTATCAACGGAATTGAGGAACGGATGATCATTGCCTGGGAGAGGGGCGTTCGTGGAGGCTATTTGGATCCGTGCAAGTTTGTCGCAATAACCAGCACAAATGCAGCCAAATTGTTCAACTTGTACCCCCGCAAGGGTCGCATACAAGTTGGCTCCGATGCTGATCTCGTCATATGGGGCCGCAACGTCAAGACTATCAACGTTGCCAACCAAGTGTCCAAGTGTGACTTCAACATTTTTGAGGGAACCCGAGTGGAGAGTGGCCCGTTGGTTGTAGTCTGTAATGGACGCGTTGTGCTTGACCAAACTGGCTTGCACGTTGTTCAGGGTGGCGGTCGCTTCCTGGCTCGTCAACCCTTCCCATTGGCTGCCTATGGGCCTCTGAGGATTAAGAATCGGCTAGTGCCCGTTTCAGTAGACCGATCTGGAATTGTGGGCGATGATCAGACTGAGCTTGAAAACAAGATGGGTAGTGTTAGCTTGACAGCAGCCGGGAGCAAGAACAATTACAACGATAATCCAGCAGACGGGTTCTACTCGAGGAGCTCTAAGAGTGGAATGAAGAATATGCAAGACTCTACTTTCAAGCTAACTGGCGAGCAAATGGGCGATAAGACAAATAGGAGCAACATCCGTGTCAGTGGTCAGCCCCCTGGAGGCCGAAGCAGCGGCTTGTGGTGACAGGATGGGGTTAGAGTCCGAGTTATGACCTCTCAAAGCACTTATACTGTCACGACAGTTTCGTAATGAACTCAATGCGTGTGAAGATCCGCGTCTACGTACTAGACTCTATCAGATTCACGCAAGCAAATGATATCTCATAAGAAGCAAAGAATTTGGAAATCTCTTAATTTATGATTCTCATACTTAAACACAACCTTTGGATAGCAACCAAGCTTTACAATTTGATCTACCCTGAATCTAGAAGCCTTTGTTTGACTTTGAATTTGAAAAAAATTATAAGACTATCGTCCTCACAAACGCACAGGGGCAATGGTTTGGAAATCTAAGAATAATAAACAAGTCTGACAAATCAATGTAAGATTCCGCTTACATTGACGACCGAGCCTTCATCACCCTTCTCGCCTGACCCTCAATTTGCATATAGAAAGCTCCAGGGGCGTCCTAGGCTATTGGGCGCCTGTGGCTGGACACTCTCACATCAGGAAATGTTTTATTGCCTTGGTTGATAGTTACGGCCTCCATTCCTAGGCCATTCTGATCCATAGGATCATTGATGTGCGCGAAAGGACACACGCTCTCAGAGTCCAATGGGCAGATTCAGGGTATTGAAAGGCTCTCCAAGAAGTTTGTTAACACACGCAGTAGATTGTGTGCGCAAAATATCCACATTCAGTCACACTGAGAACTATGTAAATCTATGCTCCCGGCTAGCAGATCACCTATCATGTGATTGAATTGTCGTGATCCCATCAGGACATTTGGGAAAATTCTACTTGATCCAGTTTACAATAAACTTACATACATTATATGGTTGTTATGACTGGTAATATTTGCAATTTATGGGATGAAAGTTGATTTAAGCCCAGGCCATCGTTGCTTGTTGAAACTGCTCCAGAGGAAGTTATTGGATACGGTGGAAGCATACCATAAGTTGGCCACAAGTCTGCGTGTTAAAGAGTTAGAGGAGCCCGCAAATGAGATTGACCAATTTGATACCAGATCGCATTATACGGAGCTGAAACGGTTGGAAAACAGAATCATAAGACTCTCAGCCAAACAGAAACGCTATATCAAAGAGATCATGCACGGAAACGGTAATAACACCATAACCAAAGAAAATTATCTAAACTCTCTGGGACTAGTTACCAAAGAAGCTTCAAATAAGCTAGCAAGTAAGCCAAATGAAAGACGCCGAAGAACCACTGCCAATCCAAGATTCTCACACGAGGCCATTCAGGCCAAGAAGGCTCTTGAACCTTTCCTTAAAAGGTTGGATCCCAAAATAAGACGTGAGATGGTACTTTATGGTTGATGGAAAGAGAACAGTTTCAATGTTGTGTTTCTTCCGACTACTTGTTGTAATTTTTACAGTTTTTTTAATGGCCCCATTCAATACATTGTGTTAATAAATCCATCGGGTTAACAACTAGGATCTCTCAGCACCCTATGAAGCATTTCTGAAAATAAAAGCGGTCATGTTAGATCACTGTTCTAAATAAAGAGTTCCATGACGAGGTTAGAGATGTACGATGGCTCGAAATAGGCGCCCATCAGTCTCTTCGCTTTGTTTTATCGCCAAACTCGCCTCGATTCCGTTCGAAACCCTCATCCAAGTTTGTGGCGACCCTCGAATCAAACCCAGTGTTTGCAGGTGTCCGCCGGACACTTGTTATGAGATTGATAAGTTCAGATGATGAGGCCAGAGTCTATCCGAAACGAACAGTGAAAATCAATTCATCATCCCGAGAATTGATGCGTGAGAATAATCGAAATGCGGTTAGTTAGGCTACTTGCTCATTGCATACTCTTTTGGGTCTTGTTCTCACCCTTCCGTTTACTCACCAATTTTTTTTCGTTGAGAATCTTGGTCAATATTGGGCCGTAATCGAACTCTTGTTCGTCTTCATCTGAGTCACAATCACTATCATCATCTTTGCCTCTTTTTTCCTCTCCGTTGTTGTCGTTTCCACTATGCTCTAGCCCGTGATCGTTTGAGTTATTATTGGAAACGTTTGAACCAGAGGGCACACTTGTGATACCGTCTCCCAATTGGTCTAGGTTCATCAATTCGCCGTCATTGCTAGTCAACGAAGATGGAGAGTCGGTCTTTTCCGACTGTTGGTTCACCAATCTAGAATGGACGGACCTCTTCTTTGGCATCACTGGGCTTCCTTGTATATCCTGAAAGTTGTTCGATCTACTTGCTTGCCTCTTGACTGGTAAGTCATTTTGTCTTCTAGCAACTCTTATGGGTTGGTTTTGCTGTGATTGCTGCCTTAAATGCTGCTGATGTTGCTCTTGGTTCTGTTGCTCCGGCGGGCTAAAGATTGCTAGCTGCTGGCCATGGCAATGAGCGGAGGGCGGTTGTCTGTAATCCGTCAAGTTGACTGTTGAAAGTCGACTCGATATGGTCGCTGAGGGGGCGTTTAAAGTCTGAAAGCAGGTGTATTGGTCTCTAGAGGTCAATTTGGAACTACAAACTTGAGCTTCAATGGGCGCATTGTCACGACTATCTAGACAAAGCAATTGGTGAGCCTGTCTTGGCACGCTCGTCTCATCAGTGGCGCCGGAGTATGTAAAAAACGACTGCTGATGCTGGTTGCCATGATTTAGCATTCCATTAAAATGAGATCCATAATGTTGGGGTTGTGATTGTGATTGGGTTTGTGGTTGTGGTTGTGGTTGCAGTTGTAGTTGTTGATGCAACGGTTGGGGTTGTGGCTGGTTGTGGTGGGCAACATGGATTTGGTGCTCTATGGTGTGGCCCTTATCTGTGGAGCCACTAGTTCCCATCACAAGGCCAGCGTCTAGATGATATCGCTGATGATGAGCGCCACCATTGTTTCCGTTATTGAACAACATTCGGATTTGTGGCTAGATTTGGTCCCTTGAAGAGATATCCTCTATGTGTATACTCTCCACACTATGTTCCTCTATGTGTGCAATAGATCCTGATGGAAATAAAATAGTATGAACTCGCCAATCAATTCGAGCAGGAGCAGCAGCGGTAGATGTGCTTGTTGATTCGCCCCGTTTGGTTCTCGGCGACCGCTTCTAATCAAGGAGACATCTTTGCTCGTCGCACTACTTTTAGCTTGCTCCATAGGCACTACGATCATTATCATTTTGCTGTACTGCACCGTCTATCACCCTAATAGCATTGTGTTCATTTTTAGCCCACTACTCCTTCACTCGTTTTTCCCTTTTATTACCACTCTCTATGCCCCGAAATCTCGTCCAACCGTCGTCTATATACACCACTCAATACACACCTTATCTCGCTACAAAGGCCAAAACACCAACAATGAGTAGCGTGTGTTGAGTTTCAAATCATGTTGACGTTATTTTCGTCATATCATGCGGACAAGAGCTCCACACTATTGCCCACCAATCCCATACTATCGGGGGTGGTCTGATGGCGAAATTTAACATTACTCCAGTCTCTTATCCTCTCGTTCGCTTCCTAGCTCCACTGAACAACTGTGTGTTAGTTGTGTCTATCTTTTCGGATACTCTACTGCAAGTTTACAAGTCCGCTGTCAACACTCGACACTCATCACCCCTTCAACGATTATCGGTTAAGTCGCCAAAAACGGATTAAATTCGGAGTGGAACAATGGAGAGTCCCTTTTTGTTCCCTTCTGGTCCACTTACAATCAGTGAGTCCTTTCACATGTGTCAATCTAGAGTCAAAAAAGCAGACACCAATGATACGAAGAATAGGCAAGAGAGGGAAACTAAACGCGGCAGCGACATGCCTGGTCCGATATTTCTGATAGAAAGGATAGTTATCGGAGAATAGGCCCGCGTCATGAGTACCTGTAAGTTTGATTGGGCAAGAATTGGAGGCTTCCAAGCCGGTTGAACTCAAAGAGATAATCCATCCGACTCTTTAGTCGAGCTCATCCACAAGTGTGGAATCAGCCTAGCCTCAATGCCATGAGTCTCTGTCAAATTGTGCGCATCCCCTTTGAAAGCGGCAAGGAAGCGCTGGGGCGCAATTGAGAGTAGCTCTTAGCCAACGATACTTGTCTCGATAGCGACCCGTAGTCACGACGATGTTAGGGAATGTTACCTTTTCCACACTCTGTAAGACCTCGAGAGACCAACAGGTCTCAGACTAGTTCAACACCCCTTTTCTGGTCCTCACAGTTAAGCCTCGGTGGCTTGCGAGAGTTGGCTATCTGTAGCCAGAATTGGGAGCACCAAAAATCGGCATATCCGGAAGTATATGGCAAGCCACCTTGGTAGAGAGCTAAATGACTTGGATTAATAGACACTTATCGAGCCGACTACTAGGCTAGATATGCATTGGACGAACCTTAGGGGCTTCGATCTCCTAAGTATGTTCCGGTGGGGCTTGCGAATCGCACCCTCTAGTGAACGACTGCATCGATTTACCAATTTCAGAATCGGACGGATACGCTAGACTGACACTCGATTGGCTCATTTTCCTGGATCTCCAAGTCGGTGTGGCGACAGTTTTTAGGAGCCCGTCTTCTGATGACAGTCTTTGCCGTCAGATCAGTTTGATCCCCCTCAATCTAGGGTGATAATGGAATCCTCGGTGGCCTCTTGCAGTTTTTCGGCCTCGGTTAGAAATTTTAATTTAAGATAATTTATGAATGCACAGCTGAAGAGGATTGAGTGGATAAACAATGTTTGTACCATGTTTCGTATCATAGATTGAGGTGCAATCATTTCAATTGGTGCCTGCATCTAGCCACGGAGCTAGAGGTTCAGGAAGTTTCTGCAGACAGACCAAATCTTAGCAGTAATTTGCAGGCAGATCCAGTCTTCTCGCAGATTCTCGTCACTGCCGCAGAGACTCGCGCGCACAAGATGCTTTTTGCCTCCGCCTGAAACTCATGCATTTGCTCGTGAAAATGGTAAATTTAAACGACACTGGAGGTCATACGCCGATAATCACGATCTAGAGTCACTTTTAACTCATCGGTTTTGTTATTAAGATACATACCTCAATACAACCATGTCTTTGTTCATTCAGAAGGCTCTTTCACAGCGCTCAGAGGCAGCGGCTAGACATTTCTTCAAGGTAAACGGATACAACCGATATGGACTCTATCACGACGACTTAATCGGAGGATATGTGAATTCGAATAATCCCAAGGTGGCTGAGGCATATAGACGCCTGCTCATAGATAAACCAGAAGAGCATGACCAAAGAGTCTATCGGGCGCTACGTGCTAATCAATTGAAAATACGTAAAGAGCTTTTGCCTGAGGATCAATGGGTCACTTTCGAGGAAGACCAGACGAAGGGACATTATTTACAACCATACCTTAGACAAATAGATGATGAAGAAAGGGAGAAAAGAGAGTTCATGTTATTGGATGCATAAATAGGTTCTCATCAAAAATAAATTGAGATAGTACTTCATTGTTGAGTGAAATCTGGCTCTATGGCTATTGTCTACTATCTGCGACCACAATACCAACTTCAGCCTCTATATTATGCGATGAGATCCGCTTTGACCTCTCACTGCTGCTAGACCATTCAACGCTACAAACAACTGAGAGTTAGGATAAGTAGTTCGCTCTACGGACGTTGAATCTTGTTCCAGCTCTCTCACAACTCAATCTGGATATCAGACAAGCCTTTGCTTGCAATCCACCAATGTAAA
>Ga0058701_10000329_pt1 | contig 35597 bp, 12 predicted proteins | sample AgamicOrMae_FD_97039 | JGI IMG/M metagenome (GOLD analysis project Ga0058701, IMG submission 97039) | Agave microbial communities from Guanajuato, Mexico - Or.Ma.e | ecosystem: Host-associated > Plants > Phyllosphere > Phylloplane/Leaf | place: Guanajuato, Mexico | collected 2012-06-04
AAGCGTAGGACACCGGGGGTTCCCAGGTGGTCTCCCTCCCAAGTACTAACCCGGCCTAAGGCAGCTTAACTTCGCTGATCTGACGAGAAGCGGTGCATTCTGCCTAGTATGGCCCTACGCGAAAGATAGGACGGCGCTGACAGTATGTAAACATGATTGCAGCCGAACAAACTGCGAGTCTATGCACTGTGGGCCCCTAACCTGCAATTCTCCCACTCCACAGTTTGGAGAGCCACCAATTTGAAGACAATAATATGACAAATACTGTCCAATGCTAGAAGGGATATACTTTATTCGACTTGCCTTTCTTATTTCGTTCGAATTATCTAGCAAAACAAACTGATCATGGCAGAGGGCTACCATTTCTGACCCTACATCAACAGCTGAAGAGGATGTACAACCCTTAAGAGCCTGTTTCAATGTGGTCGATTGAAGAGTATTCGAAACTGCTCTCAGGTAGACACAACTCGGAAAGAATAAGTAACATGGATCGGATATTTAACAGTGGGAGAGGCGACGAGCATCTCCTCTTCCATCTTTATTACGGTCGAAAACATATGATCACACTGAAAGTTATGGATGAGTGACATGATTGAGCAGCCTACCGGGTCCGAGAGAAATACATTGATAGAAAGCATGCTAGCGATCTGAGAGACGTTGATCTGTTAAGCGGGGCTCTTCTTGAATGGGATATTCTTCGTTCAGTGAATCGAGGAGATTCCTAAGGATATGTGTGAGTCTCTGGAGCGAGAGCAAGACCATGAAAGAGCTACGTCACCAAATGATATCAATTAGAACCAGATTTTTCCTCACCATCGAGGTTTTCCTCAAGTTTCTGCACTGGGGCGAAGCTTGGCAATGATTTGATCATTTCCTCGGATGGGGTCCAAGAGGCGATCTGTGGATGCTTGGACAGAATGATCGCTTCGGGAGAGTTGGACTTCTTGCGCATCAATTCAACGTAAACATTGTAGCGTTCGATCTCCTGTTTTAAATCGGCAATCTTTTCAATGAAATCCGATTTCACACGCTTGTCCGCATTCTTCGCCTGTGGCGCCTCGTTTATCAAGTCCTCTAGCTCGAGCTTAGATCGTTGCAACCTTTCCTCATGGTTAATCAACTGTTCCCAATAAGATAATTTTGTATAGGAAGTTGGCAATATTGGTCTTTGTTGGCGTAATTGGTAGCGCTTGCTGTTGCAAACCGCGCTGGGTAGGGCAGGCGATGATAGACAAGCGCTAGCAAAGTTGATCGTATCAATCCAATGGTTCATCTCAATCTCACTAGTTGCTTGAAACAATATCTCCGATTGATTGGCTAATCTCAAATGAAATACATGCTCACGTTTGGTGTAAGTAGACTTTTTTGCAAGCGAATGGTGTAATCTAAGAGTATTCTTCATATCTTGTGCTATCAGTCTCTTTTCAGGCTGCTGCTTAGTAGTGGCCTGTTTTTTCTTGGACGATCTGTTTTGATTTCCCTCTTGAGAAGTGTCACTGGTCAAATTGGTCTCCAGTTGTCCTTGGGCGCTTGGTGGCTCATAGTTATATCGCATGATCAAACGTAAATCCTGAAGTATAACATATACCTTGAGCCAGCCTCGTCTACCCTTAGGGGTGGCTTTGCCCTGGTTGTCGTAGATGCGTTTTCTGAACAAGAAACCGCTTCTGAACTCAATGGAAAAGTCCCCGTCGCCTTGACCATCGTGGAGGCCGTTCAGTTTGCTCAAACTTTGCTTCAGGTGTCGATGTGAGTTTGAGCTCAAGGTGGATGAGGGTGCATTTGATCCGGGCGCATAACGACGCGTTGGTAATGTGCTTGAGCGACTGTTACTCATATTGCCAAATTGTTGACTATAGATTTTATCCAACTCAGACTCAAAAGGTGTCATGTCACCTTTGTCATCGCCGCACTTGAGCGGTCTCTTCTTGATTGACTCGTACAGGTCTACCAACAAATGACGAGGGAAAGTGTAGTTTGTCGGTGCACTTGAACCACTGATGCTCATGGAATAAGGCGAACTCATGCTGCCAGGAGTAGAGGCTGCAAATTGGCCAATCAAATTTGCCGATTGACCGTTTCCACAGCATTGGGCTTTGAGTGAACTGTTCAATCCATCAATCCAAGCACCTAGGCTCAATTTGGTGCGCTTATTTGCCGAGCCGAACTTTTTGGAACCCTTGTAATCCGAATGATTGCCATGCAGATCAGTATTAAGTAATATAACAGCGCAAACTAGTGTCTGTACTATGTCGGCCGAGGGGAACTTATCCTTATTGCATTCGTAGTATCTTTGTGAGAATTGGCTCAACACACGTTCTCTCTCTTGGGTTTCACCATTGAGTTGCAATTTGGACAAAAATTTCCTTAAAGCTGCATCAAACTTCATTGACCTAAAATCGAACAACTTCAAATACTCCTCGGCAACCAGTTGGCTAAATGGGTTGTTTTTCGCCAGATGGTGGCACACATCAGATCTCTTAAAGCCAGATAAGTTATATAATCGCTTGGCAAGTCTTCGTGACGATTCTCTGTCGGCCTGCTCGGAAGCTTGGCTACTTTGCTGTCCAATCGATGGCCTGGGAGGTTGGGACTGAGTGAGAAAGGGGCCGTTGGATGAGTCTTTAGAATCGCCATCAGCCGACCGGTTATTTGGCCTAAACTGATCGGGTGCACGATCTATGGGAGGAATATTGCCCTCGTTGGCGGCCATAGTTTTGAAGTGCTTCGTCTCGAGCTGGATCCTATTTGTTAGCATATTGTCTGGCTGAGTTGTTTCCCTTTGTTGGCCCTGCAGATGATAGAGTCGTTGCTGTTGCTGGTGTTGTTGTTGTTGTTGTTGTTTTTGAGCCCAATTTTCTGGGTTGCCCGACTGGCTTCCCCCCTGTTCACACGAGCCGCTCGCATTGTTCCCCTTCTGTGCGACATTTTCGGGGGGCACGCGCTGGTTGGGGCCGGCCGCCGCCGCCGCCACTGGCTCCTGCCGCTGCTTCTGCTCCTCCTCCTCTTGCGCCTCTTCTCTAGTTCCGGCCACCCTCTGCTGCTTCTGCTGCCTCTGCTGCTCGACCACCAGCTGCCGGGTCCACAGGAGCGAGGCCAACTCCTGCGATTGCCTCTGAGGCTCGTTCCTGTCCAAGAGACTTGGTGTACTCGCGCCTGCAGTGAGCTCAAGGCGCCCCCTTGAGGCGCCAGCATCCGGCCTCTGTTGGGCAACGAGACGGTCGCCTTTCTCGCGTTCGCCCATCATTGCCCGATTATCAGACTGGTCCAATTTGACCTCTGACGCTCCCCTGGCTGCATTCCTTTCGCTGCTGTCCAACTTGTTCAACGACATCGATCTGCGTCTCAGATCTTGCATCAGTTGCGAGCTTGATGGCGCCGAGTTGCTCGGCTTAGATGGTGAGCTTGTTTCCCCATTTTCTGCCACCGGTGGCTTGACTGTTGATGTTTCAGTGGCAGAGATTGTTGTTGTTGCTGATATTGATGTTGCTGTTGCTGATGTTGAGCTTGTTGCGGTGGGCTGTTCGTTGCATGCTCTCTTCTGCTGGTCACTCTCGTCCACCGACAATTTCATCATCGATTGGCCGGTCATAATGAAGGCCTCACAAACGGGCTGATGGCGAAAGGATGCACTGTTGCTATTGTTGCTAAGTAGGGCCGATTTGGACTTCTTAAACTCCAACCCATCTCCCTCATCCTTGAACTCCAAACTGTTACTCTTGGCCTCTCTATGCACACTGTTCCTCGGGCTGGGATACAGTCTGGATAGATGAGGTTGCTGGTTCTGTTGGGGAAGTTTGCTCAGTCTTTCAAGTGGTCTAGGCTTATCGGTCAATGTTTGAGGAGGGTTGAGACTAGAGATTTGAGAGGCATTCATGGGACGCTTAGGGCCGGGTATATCTGATGAATTGGTCACCTCATGACGATGATTACCTCTTGATTGTTGATCACGTATGCTAACAAAGTAACGATCTGGTTTTTGTTGCGTTTGTGCTTGTTGCTGTGGTTGTTGTTGTTGTTGCTGTTGTTGCTGCTGCTGCTGATCACATGATGTCTTTTTGAGCTTCTGCTCTATGGCTTTTGAGATTGACGAAGAGGAAGAGTGATATTTATTCTTATTTGTCTGCTGCTGGAGCTGCTTTTGATTATGAAACAATTCCTCCTTCAGCGATTTGACATGACTAGACGCTTGATCCTTGTTGAAGGTTAGATATCTCTTTCGTCTATCCTCTTCATTCTCCTCGTTCTGCCCCTCGTCAGCTCGCCTAATGGTTTCATTGTGCTGGATGAAATTCGGTAGGCTCTTCTTGTGCTCCCTTTGGCCGGTGGCTCCGGTCGGCGGCGACGATGATGATGTTGATTCATGGCGCTGATAAGGGTGTGAAAAGTTTTGCATCGTTGGAGATAACAGCTGACTGCGGCCGGTGTCAATTTGATTGGCGACCGCTTGTAGAGTTCCATTCCATAGGTTCGTGTTAATGTTGTTGTTGTTGTTGTTAATGTTGATATTGGTGCATGACTGAGAGTTTTTAGAATTTTGTGCATGAACTTGGTAGGGGATACGGCTGGGTGCATTGTTGTTTTGTTGCCTGACGCTCGTTCGTGGAAAACGAGGCGTCAATTGGGTGGATTGCATGGAAGTGATGAGTTGGACCAGATAACTCCAGAGGCTTCAGATTGATTTTTCTCTTATCTAATGATGGCATGTCAGAGATAATGGGCAGAATGTGGAACATGGATGGCGAGTGTATGGTGGTGTAGAGAGTGGGAAATTAGCCGACGACGAAATTTCCTCCATTGGTCCCCATTGGTGGCTCACGAGGAGAAGTTGTGTGGAAGATGGATGAATGGGTGGCTGAGTGAAACAATGAATGATAAATGATACTGGCGAGGGATGCGAGAAATAATTTAAACAGCCGGATAATATGCACTAGGTTAGCATGTAGAGTTGGCCAATAGGCTTGGATTTGAGAGAGTGGGGGGTAAAAAATTGTTGAGCCAATGGGAGGCAGTGAGAAATAGAGAGAGAAGGTGGCTTTAGGCTTGGTCGCGTGTGGCAAATATGGGTCTGCTTTGTGCGTCAGGGACTGTGTTTGGGCGTTGATGCGTGTGTGTGTGTGTGTGTTTTGTGACTGTGTGACTCTGTGTGTGTGTGTGTGTGTGTTTGTCTGCCTGTTTTATGTTCTGTGTGTCTCTGCTGAATATGTGCTGAGTGCCAGTTTTGTCCGTCTCGCTTTACGCTTGTGGCGACTTGTTGCTTTGTGGTGTTTGTTTTTGATGGCGTAATTCAATTTCGGTTCTCTCCCTTTTAACTTTACAACGATTTCCTCCTCCTTTCTCCCCTCGAATCTCTGCCCCTTTTCTTCCCTCCAACAGTCGCACACTATCCTCCTCCTGGCGAGCGAGCGCCTTCAAACGGGCACCTTCAAGCTGCGAGTTTGCATGCCAACGGCCACAGAGGTGGACAGGTGGCCACTAGGCTGTCCGATTGGGAGTTTGGCTGGTTGGCGACGATGGACTATTTGATGAGCATCAGTTGGGCCAGTGGCGAGGGGGCAAGATGGAAGCGGCGGCCGAAGTTGTGGAAAGTACGTCGAGGCGTTGGAAGAGAAGTTGGAGGAAAGGCGGCAGCATAAGCGGAGCCAGAAGGACAACGATAACGAAGAGCGAGGGGAACGCTCAAGAGGTGCCTAACGAGGCTGAAATAAATAGAACTGGACAGGAGCGTCGCTGGGGAGGCATAATTTGGACTGGATGCGCCAACTACTGTGTTGGTTTGTGTGGGCCTTAGGAGGAGCGAGCGGCTCGCCTGTCCATCTCGGCAAAGGAGGCAAGATGGCAGTCAGGCATAAGCGTTGGAGGAATTGAGATAAATGGACTTTGGGCTGCAAATGGACGAGCTCGGCAGCTAGAGAAACACAGAGAGAGAGAGAGAGCTAGGCCAAGAGGCAGAGACACAGCGGCTTGGGGAGAGAGGTGGAGAGAGAGAGCACATAGGCCAGTTGCGCAGGCGAACTCTTGCGTTATATGAGTGTGGTTGAATTGGGCTGGCAAGGCGAGGAGCAGCCGCCCGGCTGGGCGCTTCTGTGGGCGAGGGTCAACTATGGTCTCTGGGCGTTGGGAGCAAGCGGCGTCTCATTGGTCTGGCTGGGCTTCCACAGTGCTGCAGCAACGCCCACGTTCTCCGCTCGGTACTGCTGCTGCTGTGCTCCTGTGCTGCTGTGCTGCGCGCTGCAGACCGCAAACTCGGCACGAGATCTCACAAGTCGGCCCGGCTGCACAGAGGCGGCGCGCACACGCAACAAGCGCACACACAAGTGGAGGCGCCGCCACAACAAAAGGGCCGCGCGCGCACGAGTGCCAGTGCGGCGCCGCCCCAAAATACACGCAGAGTCCGCAGGTTCGCCGGCGCGATTGCCCATTCGGGGCAAGTGCGCGCTGCACTTGCTGCGGCGGCCAACACTTTGCTCCCGCAAAGTGTCGGGCAATCCGGGACATCGGCCCCCAAATGCCCAATTCTGGGGCTGCGCCCCGTTCTGCGGCGGGCGCCCCGTTTGGCTTTGCTTGGCCCAATGGGGCGCGTTATGCGATAATTATCATCATCGACTCAATGAATTGGATGAACTATGTGCTCACGCAGCCAGACGCAAGCACACGACAAAGCACAGGACGATGGAGGAGACAGGACGATGGAGCACACAGCCATGGAGCGCACGCCGATAGGGCACACGCCACTCACACAAGCAGCCACTCAGACAGATGAATGGAGAAGTTTTCAGTAGAATATTCCGGATCTAAGTTCCACTGATGGTTGTCTGAGTTGTTGTTCTTTTTGTGGAACAAAGTCGGCGCCCGCCCCGGCGAGAGACAAAGATGGCCGGTTTGTTTCAGCCGCAGTGGAAGTGGCGGCCGTGCTGCCGTGCTGCTGAGTGTCTCGCTGGCAAGGCTGAGCTGCGCGAGCGATCTGGAGGATCTTCCAAACGCCATTAGAGCAAATGAGCAATCAGAGGCGCCCGTCACTTGGCCATCGAGCGGCGTCAGAGAGCGAGCGGGCCAGGAGCGCTAAGGAGCGGCTGGCAAGGCGCTCGCGGAAGGATCCGATCCAATTCAGCCATGTGAGTGCGCGCATGTGGCCAGATCGGATCCACTTAGACATTGGCCGATGGAGCGGGACTGAGCGGGGCGTCTTTGCGCCAGCCTGGCCGCAAACTAATGACGATTGGCGCGCCGAGATGGGAGGTTGGCCCTCGCACCTCGGCCGGCCGCCAGACCACGGGCGCCGGCCCGTGGAGCGGATCGAGTTGGCTCGGCCGCGACGAAGCCGGCAGCGCGACGAGCTGGAGGGGCAAAATGAGCGAAATGAGAGAAATGAGCCGAGTGAGCAGGTCTCTGGCTGGCAAGGCGGAGCTGGCGAGACGCGGCGGGCGCGCGCCGGCCGCTCGTCAGGCGGCCTGCAACGTTTTGCGGCGGGCCTGCCGCTTGTCTGCAGCGTGCGGCCGCAGACTGGGGCTGGCGGGCACACGCACACTATCCGCCAAAAGTAGGGTGACAGAGTTCCGTGCAAAGCGGGGCACGACCGTAACCTTATTTTCGACGCACACTGCACGCTCTGCTGCCTGCGAGCCGCGCAGGAACGCGCGTTCCTGCGCACAACAAAACAAAACAAAACAAAACAAAACAAAGCAAAACAAAACACAACAACAACAACAACAACTGCAACAACAACACAGCTCAACCACAACAGCCGGCGAGCAACGCGACCAGCCGATCGTCAACAATTCAGCCCAACAATGAGCCAGCAAGTGTTGTTCAGTGTGTGTTGGTGTCTGTGTTCTGGCGCAATGGAAGCGGAGAGAAGCTCAAAAATTGTTCTAGTCTCCGGGGATGATGGAACCACATCGGTTCTCTTTGTCGTTCCTGTCCTGGCCAATTCTTCTCATGGTCGACGCCGTTTCCTCGAGTGTCTGTTTGAGCAGCTCGCGCCTTTGGCCAGGCTGAGCAGCTCGCGCCCGTGGACCTTCTGGCAAAGCTTCTTCGCGTGGACCTTCTGGGGGGCAGAGCGGCGGTGGCGGCGGCGGCAGTGAAGTGGCGGCGCTTGTTGAGCTCGAGCCTCGAGGAACAAATGGAAGTGTCGGGCTGCGGCTCGTCGGGTCGTTGGCGAGCCAGAGGGGCAAAGGAGGAGGCACGAGTTGCAACGAGCAGCTCGCCTTCTCCCTCTCCTTCTGCTGTGGGGTGAAAAATTGTTCTAGTTCATTCAGACGGTCGCCCGACGAGGCGGCTGACTAAATGCCGATAAGCCGGCCGAGTGGCGTAGATGGAAAGTGATTGGAGCGCGAGACTGGGGCTGGCGGCGTGAGCCAATTGGCGGCTTAGCGTTGCCGTTTGGTGCGCTTGTGTATTGTGCACTGGGCGCTTTTGTGCACTGGGCGCCAAAAATACGGTTACATTTTTGCGTAGCGCCGCACAGAAATCTATCATCTTACTTTTGGCCGAGAGTGTGCACTTGCGCGCGCCCTAAGGAGCGCCGTTTTGTCATTGAGTTAGTGTGCGGCTTGCAGTAACGCGCGTTCAAAACACTCTCTCGCACATCGTCACCGCTGGGCCGCAACGCTGCACTGTGAGCCGCACGGAGCTCGCGCCCACCGCTTAGCTCGTTCGTTCTAGATCGTCTCTCGAAGGAGAGCAGCAGCATCGTCGTGTTGTTTGATCGTTGGCCAAGTGTTGTTGTTGTTGGCGCTGTTGTGGCGGCGCCGTGTTGCTGGTGACAGCGCAGTGCGCGCGGCCGAGAACTTTTCGCGACTGCCTCTGGCTCGCAATCGGCAATCGGCCATTGGCAATCCCCGATCAGCAATCGCCCATCAGCAACAGTGGAGCGTCGATTGGCGCTCCTTGACGGCCGATTGAATGGCGCTCATCTGGCGCTCATTCATCTCAGACGCGCCCAACGAAGCACTCAAAGCCCAGCAGACAACATTGCAACCAGCACTCCTGTTCGCCACCGGCTGAACAGAGACAATTGCTAACGAGCTTTGAGCTTCCAAATACAAGCAACAAGCTTCGACAGACAAGCTTCGAGCCACAAGGGCAGCAAGCGAGCCGCATGAGAGAGAGAAAAGAAAGGAGCTGAAAAGAAAGTGAAAAGTTCCCCCGAGAAAAGTTCTCGCTAAGACTGAGGCGCCAGAAACAGAGACAATAAGAGATAGTGGAACAGTTGAGAAAGTGATTCCAAGAGGCCAGAGTTCAGCTCGGCCAGCATGAAGGCCAGCCAAACGGTGGGCCCAAGCGGCGCGCCCAAAGGGCCGCCCGCATCCAGCAACGAGCCCGCGCCAGAGCCCATGGACCAGGAGCAGTCGGCGCCACTTCCGGCCCAGCGACGGCGCCAGACACAGTGGTCGGCGCTGAGCTCGCTGGGCGCCTCCTCCGAGCAGAGCGACACCGCTCAGTCGCGACTGGCGGCCGGCTCGTCGAGCGGCGGCGGAAGCAGCGGCGGAAGTGGAAGTGGAAGTGGAGGCGGCCGCTCGGGCGGAAGTGCCAGTGGGGGACCGAAGAAGAAGGACCCCACGTCGCACCGGATCATCGAGAAGCGTCGAAGGGACCGCATGAACAACTGTCTGGCGGACCTGAGCAAGTTGATCCCGGCCCATTACATGAAGAAGGGCCGGGGGCGTGTGGAAAAGACCGAGATCATCGAGATGGCCATCAAGCGGCTGAAGGACCTGATTGAGATGTCCAAGGGCATTCAGCAGCAGCAGCAGCCAGGGGGACAGTTGGCGGCGGGCCATCAGTCTGTGAGCGAGCGGCAAAGTGGCCAGCAGGAAGAGTTGGCCGGCTGGCAGCAGCAACAGACGCTCGGCCAGCAAGACCTCGAGAGCAGCCAGGGGGCGAGCAGTTGCGGCGAGGCCCGCAGACACGCCCCCGCGGCCGAGCAGCAGGCGGGCGCGCGGCCCGCAGACCCGCCGCACAAGAGCCACCAGCACCACCACCACCACGCCTACGCGCACGCCCACTCGCACGCGCACTCGCACCCCCACGCGCACCCGCACGCGCACTCGCACGCGCGCCACCGCGCCGACACGCACCAGCAACACTTGGAGCCAACAGACCAGCTGCGGCCCGCCAGCTTGAGCCAGCGGGAAAACCAGGCCCAAAACCAGGCCTCTCACACCTTCACCACGAGCACCACCAACTCGCCGCTCAGCCACAAGAACCAGCACCACCTGAGCCACCACCACAGCTTGCACCAGCAGCGCCTGCACGCCAGCCACCAGAAGCAAAAGGCCCACTCTAGTCACTCCAGTCACTCTAGTCATTCTAGTCATTCTGGCCACTCTGGCCACCAGTGCCACCAGGCGCAAGGCCAACAGATGACCACCACCACCACCACCACGCTCACCAGCCCAGCCCAAAAGAGACACTCCTCGGAAAGCGGCCAGTGCAGCAGCAGCGGCCTCAGCTCCTCGAGCAGCCCCAGCGGAAGCGGAAGCGGAAGTGGCGGCAAGGGCGCCAGTGGGAACAGTATCAACTTGGCAGGAGGTGGCCAAAAGAAGGACAACAGTGGGGGCTCGTCGAGCAACCCAAACAGCAGCACCGACGAGGCCGACGAGAGCGACAGCGGAAGCAGCAGCAGCACCAGCGGAAACCAGAGCGAGGGCATCAGCAGCGCCCTGGCGCTCGGCGGCTGCAGCAGCTCGCTCAACGGAAGCAGCAGCGACAGCAACAGTCCCAACGGACAACCTTTGGGCCCCCTGGGGCTGCAGCACGACAACCACCTGAACCACATGAACCAGGACAAGGCGGCGGCCAAGCCGCTGGGCTGCGGCCAGCTGGCCGCCAGCCTGGCCCAAATGGCCAGCCAGCAGCAGCAACAGAAACACCAGAGCTTCGCCGCGGGCCTTCCGGGCGGGCCAGCCTCAAATGGGGCCCAACAAGGGGCCGGAAATGGGGGCGGAAGTGGCGGCGTGGGGGCGGAGAATTCGTGCAAGAGCGCGCACTGTTGTCAGAGTTGTTGCCAGAATTGTTGCCAAAACTACTGCCAAAAGCAGGCCGGCCAGCGAGCGCAGAATAGCTTTGCACTTGGCAACCAAAACAATCAGAACAACCAGAACAATCAGAACAACCAAAACAGCCAAAACAACAACGGAAACTCGCCCTCATCCTCGTCAAACTCGCCCTCCTCTTCCTCCTCCTCGTCCTCCTCAAACTCAAGCTGCTCCTCCTCACTGTCCTCCTCATCCTCCTCCTTCTCAAACCACTCGCGCTCCTCCACCGCCTGGTACAAGAAGGCGTGGCTGGTGCGCTCCTTCTCGCGCTCGCCGCAGTGAGAAGTGAGAAGGAAGGAAGCAGAAGTTCCAAGAGCGGAAGTTCCAAAAGCGGAAGTTTCGCAAGCGGAAGTCTTTCAGTAGAAGAAAGATGAAAAAAATACATTTAGACTGTACATAGAGACTGTATGCAGACACCAAGAGAGCAAATCAGCGGCCAGACTCACTCATTTTGGGCCCGTCGAAAAGCACAACAAACACCCAAATGGCCACCACTCAAATGGCCGCCAAAATCGATACTCAACAGAGACTCTCTTACCTGAAGAATGGGAGAGTTCGGCCGTTCATTATCACTATTATTCAGCATTTATTGCATCATGCATCATAATTATCACAATTGGACACTTATTTTTTGCCTTTAGAAGTGGCTTTAGTTCTGGAGAAGAAGAAGCGGCTCTAGAGACACTCTCTAGTAGAAATTCGAATTAATTCGAAGAGTATTACAGCGAAAAGTGATTGTGAATCTATGCCCAATTTGCTGTCCAGGCAAATTGGAACAGAAGATGAGAGCGAAGAACCAGCAGCGATGGAAAACACGACTAGGTTCTTCTCGGACAGTCCATTTAGGCTTTTATCAATTTCACTTAGACTATTTGTCGTCCACTAGTACTGGCCACTGGCCTAACCAAGATGAGAACTGGGATAAAAATCGACGATTTGGATCGATAACTCTAAATGATTGCAAGTTTCACCATTGGAACTTGCGCTCAAAATCGGTCTCCACTCAAATCAAATCGTCCACTGATGTTAACTGTATGTGATCGTGAGCCTTCGAAAGAAGCCAAAAGATTGAGGCTAAACGTTTCAGAAGTTTCAGAAATTGGATTTGCAAGAATTAGGGATTAGGGATTAGGAATTAGGAAATTGAGATGATTGAGATAATTGGCAAAAGTTTGCTATTTAGCAAAGTTCCAAGTTGAGAATTGGAAGGAGAAGGCAAAACGCTTCCTTCTAAATGGTTTTCAGAAGGCAAATTTACCTTCTCGATGCAGAATTTGCAGTGCAGAAGTTGCAATTTAGGATTTGGAAGCCGAAATTTGGAATTTAGAAGCAAAATTTGCAGAATTTGCTCAGACTGCAAACGAAGACTGTTCCAATTGGTTTCTGTTTCTCATAAAAGAGACTGTCTGAGCTGCAAATGATTGCAATGAAATCCTGGCAAATTCGGATTTCTATTCTCATTTCTCAATCATTCGGATTCAAATTATTCGAGCTTATTGTTTGGGGCAAAGGAGCGGCGAGTTTCTTTGCAGCGACTAATAAAGTTCCTCCTTGATGGATATTTAATCAACTTTCGCGTCCAAATTGGTTCGCTTTTTTGCTTATTTTACATGAGTTTGGCTCTTCGCTCGAACTGTTTTCTCTGGGAAACTGTCGCTTTCTCCAACAGTTTGGGTCTGTTTGACAACTTGAGTGTGCTACAGTTCGACAGTTCGAGCTCGACGCAGTTCGACAGTATTTCCTGGAAGTTTTCCGCTAACTGCATTTAGTGGAAACAACGCTCACTCGTCGGCGCTCGTGAGCTTCGGCTTGGGTGTCAACAAGCTCGTTTTTATTCCTTGATGACGTTTGAAGTGGTCTTGAAAGTGGTCTTGATGGTTTTTGGTCTCGAAGTTTGAGGTGGTAGAGAGCTGAGGGCTCCTAAACTCTCGTGATCCTGCACTTAGGCGGCCCACTTTGGCCGCTCGACCACTGGCGCCCTCTAGGCGAATATCACATTTGGGTAGATTGCAAAGTTTTGCGGCAGACACTTGTTCTTCGCCGGGTCCTTGGCCAGTCTGATGTGGCCATTCTCGCCCCAGTCTGGACCGAAACTGGCCCTTGCCAAGTAGCTGGCCGGTAGCTCCAGGCCGGCAGGTGTCTGCTGCAGTATATGACTGGCCGCCGGTGCTGCCCCCTGGCGGTCGCGCTCCTCACCAGCCTGGCCGCCTGTGATGGTCTCTGGCGTTTGTGGCTCGCCGCCAAGAGTTTGTGTTTGTAGTGGCTGCTGAGACTGTTGGCCAACTAGGAGGAGGTGCAAATTGTAGGCGTCCTGCGAGCAGTTGAGCTCGTGATACACGCCCGACTTGTAGAAGTGGAAGGTGGGCTGGCTGGCGTCGATGGCCACCACTTGGGGGCCGCTGTTCTGCAGCGCCTCGTCCAGATTGTCCCTGTGCACCTGGGTGAAGTGTTCCAGCCTGAATGCGGGCTTACCTAAGGGCAGCAGATCACAGGAAGGTCCACCCGCTGGACCGGAAGCGGACGGGCCAGCCTGGGCGAGCGCGGCGAACTCCTGCTGGCCGGCCAGTCTGAGCGAGCTGCGCTGCAGATACTCGAACACCTGCACCATCGAGAGCGCCCCCGAGCAGACGGGCGCCCCCGAGGCCGCCAGACAGTTGAGCAACTGTTGCTCGCTCAGCTTCACCTTTGCGGATGCACTTTCCTCTTTGGGCGCCCCTTCCGGTTTGGACGCCCCCAGAGCTTCGAGTGGCTCTGCTTCCGGTGACTTTCCAGCGGCGGCCAGTTGCTGGTTGATCTTGCACTCGAGACTGGCGGCGGCCGCGAACACGGCCGACTCGCGACACGCGCCCATGTCCGGCGGAGGTCCAGCTTCGAGGTGCGAGTAGTCGACGCCGGGCTGCTGGCCGGCCAGCTGGCCGCTCGTGGTCGCCTCCAAGGAGGACTGCTCGCCGCCCACACCCAAGCTCAGGCGCGTTCCCGCCGCCAGGATCTTGATGGGCGCCGGAAGTGCGCTCTGCTGCTGCCCAATGGCCTGGGACCAGCTCACGAGTGGGCCCACCAGGCGCTCGTTGATCTCGCTGGAGCTTAGATCGCCGAAGGCGTTCATGCCTAGGCGGAAGTGGCTGCCTGAGGAGAACCTGTTGAAGGCCTCGATGAAGCGCGAGTTGTCGATGAAGAGCTCCAGGCGACGGAGTTCCTCCTGTTCGCCCGCATAACTCTTGCCGTACTTCTCCTTGAAGGCGCGCCACTGGGCCCGCTCCAGCTCGCTGATGTCGTAAAAGTCCACCGGCTGCCTGGTCACCTGCTCGTACAGCTGAAAGGCGCTCAGATTTGCCCCCGACCACTGGCCGCCCGCCTGCTGCTCGGCCAGCCAGCCCAGAGTGGAGCCCGTGGAGCCCGCCGATGTCGAGCTTCCGCCCGCGAGCTCGCCATTGCCTGGGCCACTTCCGGCGCCCCAGAGGGACTGTGGGGCGCTCGTGGTGGCGCCCGCCGCAGTCTCGCCTGGTGGTGCTCTTTCGCCGGCCGGAAGGGGCTCGGCGACGCGCACCGCCGAGTCTAAGGTGGCGGCCGGCTGCTCGCCGCCAGTGGACGCCGCCGGCTGCAGACTGGGCCCGGCGGAAGTCTGCAGGCCGCCCGGGACTTCCGCTTGGGTCTGGCCGGAAGTGTTTGACTGCGGAGAGTCGAGGGCGGCCAGGCGGCCGGAAGGAAAGCTCTGCTCGGGCTGCGCGCCGCTGCTCGTCTCAGTGGTCGAGCTTGTTGACTGTTGCGAGCTAGCCAACTCCGAATGGGCCGAGCGGCCGCCCCCAAAGCTTAGGTAGCCCGCAACTGCGACCACCAGCAGCACGCATAAAGCTATTAGTATCTTACCGGAGCTTTTCATGGTCGTAGTCTCGCTCTTTTCCGAGTTTATTTCTCTAAAATTATTCTTGGAATTTTCTCAAAAATTTCTCAAAAAGTTTCTATGAAATGTCTCTATAAAATGTCTATCTCTAAAATTTCTCGAGATTTTCTCTGAAATTCTTCTGCTCTTTCTCTCCTTTGGCTCTTCTTTTAGACTTCTTCTGCTACCTTTCAATCGTTCAAATCGCTCAAATCGTTCCTCCTCAGCCCAATTTGAGACTTGAGTTCTTCAAGACAATGATCTTCAAGAACTTGTCTGGAAACTTCTCCAGAAACTTGTTCGAAAACTGTCGAAATCGGAAACTGTACTGTTGTAAAATCGCAAAGTTGGTCCCTTTAGCACTTTAGCTTGCTACTGGAACTAGTTTCTACTAGTTAGCAAAATTGGAAGAAATTGGAGTGGAAACTTGACAAACTTGACAAATTTGGCTTATTTCGCAATTCAGAAATGCTCTAATTTGGCTCTTTTTTGGCAGTCAGATTAGCTTCTTCGCCCTCCAATTCGGGACGGTGTTCGGCGGAGATCCTGAACTAAATCTGAATAATTATAATTATAATAATAATTTGAATTGGAATTGGAATTGAAGAGCACACTTTGAAGTTCTTCAAAGTCTTGCAAAGACAAAAGAGCCGCTCGAGCTCGCCTCTCGCGCTTGATGTGGGCCAATTGTTGCTCGGGGCCCCAGAAGTGTCTTGGTGGCGCTCGTTGTGGCTTGAGAGTGCGGCTGTGGGCGAGTTGGCCTGCAGAGAGACCTCGAGGAGCCACGAAAGGAGCGGAGGAGGCGTCGCCGGGTGGGCAGAAGAAGGGGGCAAGTAGTGTGTTTTTTGTACTGCTTGGAGTGTGTGTGTGTGTGTGTTTGGAGAGAAAAAGGGGGCGTTGAAGTGGGCGATGATCAAGTTGGCACTTTGTTGGCTGTTTGGGCGCTGCTTCTTCTTCTTCCTCTGCTGGCGGCGAGTGGTTTTCGAGGCGCAAGTTTGAGGCGATGAGAGCTTGATGCAAATTCAACTCGGCTCATTAGGCTGGCCAAAGATGACACATGCACAACATGCAGACGCGCAGAGCAATGGGCCGCAGGCAAAAGGCGCACACGCACAACGCACGCAGAAACTGAACGAAAGGCGCTCACTCCAATGCATCACTCGCTCCACAGAGACAGTCTGCGCCTGTTGACGCGCACTCACATAACTCGCACTTGGCCATCTTCTTCTTCTTGCGACCCGATCAAATGGCCAAATGTTTCACTGCCGAGCGCCGAGTGGCAAGACACTGTCTAGTTCTGAGAGCAAGCCCAAAGGCTCGAGACAGAGAGACAGTGTCTAGAGAGCCAAAAGGGACAAAAAGCAAATTGTCGCCGAGCAAATGTTTCCTCTCAGCCAACTCTCTCCGCTTTCGCTCTCTCTCTCTTCTCAATCTCAGTCTCTTCTCGCTCCTTAGAGCTTGCCACTAAGATCAAGAGCAAACTGGAGGAGGAGAAAAAAGGCCCAACTCGAATGGTTATTCGAGGCAGGAGGAAAAAAGTGCCCTCCAGCGAGCGCGCCCTTAGGTGGCGTCAATTTGCCTCTCGGGCCGACAAATCGAACGCCGCTCTTCCTGCGGCTCCTTCGAACGCCAAGCTCCTCCCCTAAGGCCCACAAGTGTCGCCGGGAGGCCGCCCGAAGACGACGAGACTCCGCCCGCTGCAACAGGCGGCCAGAGAGGGCGGAGCAAGGGCGACTCTGGCTCGCGTTTGGGCGCCGCTCTCGCACGGACGATTGTTGTCGAGCAGCCGCCTGTCTCTCTCGGGCCGTCTTGTGTGGCTGGCTTGGCGCGGCTGGCTTAGTGGCGAGCTGGAGCTTGGCGTTGTTTTCATTTTCATTTTCATTTTGTTTTGTCATTTCATTTTGGCACAGCCAAGTGGGCGCTTCTGAGGCGCGCGCAGTGTTTACATCGCGCAGAGCAGCGCAGACTCGGCCGCCCTAGTCTCTGGGGCGCGCAGTGTGCGGCAAAAGTATGGTTACACTTTTCCGCAGCGTTACGAAGAAATTTATCACCATATTTTCGGCGGATAGTGCTCACTGCGCGCCGCTCGACTAGATACAATAGTGCACAATGCCACTTTTGGTCTGTCTCATTCAAGACGGAGAAAAAGGAGCGCCGAATGCAATTGGAACACTTTGTAGCTTGCGCCTCTTTTTCAGATCACATATCTGATACCTTATCTTGTTTGCTGCGGCCTTCCATTTGTTTGTCGCTTCTCCCGTTTAGTTGTTGCCCTTTTTGTTGGCCCTCTGCAGTTGGAGAGAAAACGAAACGATGCCATCCAAATGACTCTCCCAAATGACAAACAGCAGTGCATGATCGCAACTCAGCGCTCGCCAATTGGGCGCCGGCCAATCAGCGGCCTGTAAACAAGCCCAGCCCAATTCTGCTTGGCTCACTCTGCGCCACTCCTAAGCTCTGGCAGCAATCTCGCTTTTTGTGGACCAAGAAATGCTCCATCGGAAGGAGCACTCTTTGCGCCAACTCGTCCAACAAATCGTCCACAAACTCCTGACCAGAGCTAAGCTGTGTCTCTGCTGCCCCATCTTAGCCAGCCGGACAAACAATGGACTCGAGACTGTCTGTTTTTGGTCCTTCTGTGAGCGCGCGGCGCCGCCACGTCTTGGCGGCCAAGATGCGGGCCGCAACAAGTGGCCGGCTGGCAAGCGTCGGGCGCCAAGACTCTGGCAAGACGCGCGCGCCTTTTTCCTCAATGGAGCCGGTTTGTGAATGGGAAAAGTGGCCAGAAGGAGCGGAACTTCGAGTGATGCGCTGCCGTTTGGCGGCGCTCGAAGTGGATCGTGCGCCTGACCTAAGGGCTAGCTTGGGTGGCGGCGCAACAGGCGGAGGAAATTGAGCAAAATTGGACAAAATTGAGCGAAAATTGCCGAAATCAAGCAAGATCGGCGAGTTCAAAGGAGCTGAGAAGTCTCCTTTGATGAATTGGGCCGCCGGAATGGTGTGTGTGGCTGCCTGGTGGGCGCACAATAATGCACAATAACAGTCAATAATACGCAAGTCCTAAGGGCCGGCCACCAAATTACGCGCACTTGTGTGTGCAGACTGCACTGCAGAGTGTGCCAAGCAGACGCGCAACAGTGGCCCGTCTGCTTGGGGACTGTGGCAGGCCGCAAAGGAAGTCAAAGTGCGACCTCTTTGTTCTTCTCTCGGCTCCTTTCGGCTCTTTTTGCCATTTTTTTGCCTCTTTTTGCCGCCGTTTGTCCCTCTTTGTCTCCGTGAGAGAGTGGCGGCTTCTGAGACCAACAGTTGGTCTCACGAGTCGCCGGCGAGCAGAATTGGCGCGAGGGTGGAATTTGCCTGGCGTTCATGGTATATTATAGTATATTATGGCTATACCATAATATACTCGCCACTCGAGCATGAAGGAGCCAGACTCGCGTGAAAGTTCCAGTGTGAAACAAAACCCCGACGGAATGGAAACCATAGACAAAATCGACAGACGAGCCGAAAGAGAAATATATATATAAATATGAGAGTATAAAAAGTTGTAATTTCTGCGAATTTTGGCAGTATTTGAGAGAAATATTTGAGACAAATTTAACACTATTTTACACACTGTTCGAACGTATTTCAGCGCTACAATGCTTCAATCCTTTTCCTTGGCCCGGCCGCACCTACTCTCTGGCCGCAGCCTGTGACTAGATGGGCCAGTTCAGCGCTTGTGTGCACTGCGCGCCTCTGCACTGTTTTCTCCATGCACTTTGGGCGCCTGCTCTTGGTCCGCGCGCGTCCCATTGGCCTGCAGACTTGACTGCGCGCTAGCCTGCAAGCTGCCAGTCTGCACCTGCTCGCCGGCCAGAGACAAGGGCTGGCTCGAGCTGCGGGCGGCCAGCTCTTGCGGCTGGGCCATTGTGTCGTTTGGCTGGCCGTTGGCGCGCTCGCTGATGATGCCGGCGGGGGGCTGCTGCTGCTGCTGGCGGCCGCCCAGCGCCCCGTAATCGCCGCCCGAAGACGAGGAGTAGAGGTTCTCCTCGCCGCTGGCCGCCACCACCTGCTCGATCCAGCCGCCGTACTGGTTCAGGTTCACGTACACGCCGGGCACGCCCCGCTGGCCACAGCCCACGCCCCACGAGACCAGGCCCACCGCCTTGGTGAGCCCCGAAAGGGCGTCCTGACAGTAGAGGCCCGCGCCGCCGTCGCCCTCGCAGGCGTCCTTGCCGCGCTCGCCCCCAGCGCAAATGTTGTTCTGGTGCAGCCGGAAGTACTTGCCCAGCCTCGTGTGCTGCCTGAGGGCGGCCTCGCACTCCTGCTGGCCCACCACGGGCAGGTCGACCTTGCGCAAGGTCGACTGGAAGGCGCCCGACTGCCCGAAGGCGTCCTTGCCCCAGCCGGCCACCCAGCAGCGTTGGCCGGCGAACTGTTCGTCCGGTTGGGCGAGACAGGCGGGCGAAATGTGCGGCATCTGCTCGCTGGCGCCCACCGACTGGTCCAGGCGGATGAGCGCCAGGTCGTTGATCAGCGAGGTGGGCTGGAAGTCTGGGTGCAGGACTATCTCGCGCACGTTGGCCTCAAGATGTGGGTAGAACTCGTCGTCCCGGCTCACGTCCCACTCGCCCAGACGGACCTTCAGCTGGTCGGGCCGCAGCCGCTTGAGACAGTGGGCCGCCGTGGCCAACCACTGGCCGCTCAGAAGCACGGCCGAGCACACGAACAGACTGTCGGCGGGCGAGAGGCGCCTCAAGATGGCCGCGTGGGCCGGAAACTCGCCAAAATCGGCGCTCGCCTGCTCGCCCGCCTGGTGCGCCTGCTCGCCGCCAGAGGGCGCCACGTTCTGCACGCGACCCGAAATGCCGAGGGTGGGCCGCAAGCCGCAACGGCCGCCCATGAACTGGCCAGTGTGGGCTGGCGTGTGTGGCTGCGTCGTGTGGCCCGCCTGGAGGACACTCTGCAGGGGCTGGAAGTTACTGCTAGAAGCTTGCTGGAAGTTATTAGAAGCTTGCTGGACACTGGGCGCCTGTTGCATCTGGTAAATTTGCTGCGCTTGGCTCGGCAGAGGCTGGCTCGTGAGCGCCTGCTGGGCGGCCGGCCGGCCGCCGGACCACTGCTGCTGCGACTGCATGGCCGCCGGCGCCAGGTAGTCGGCGAAGAGCTCGCTTGGCGTGGACTGCTGCCCCTGGCTTGCCAACTGAGGAGCTCGGGGCGGCGGCCCCAGCAACTGGTACTGAGGCGAGGGGCCGCGCTGGACGAAGCGCGCCGGTGGCGCCCCCTGGCGGAGCGCGGGCGGAACGCGGCAGCAGGTGCGCATCAGGCCGCACTGCTTGGGCCCACTGTGCGCGGGAGACTGTCGCCGGTTGGCGTTGGCCGCCAGCGTCTGCAGCAGGCCGCGCTCCTCCGTCTCGGCCAAGCTCTGGCTCGGCGTCTGGCTTGGCATTTGGTTCGCCGTCTGGCTTGCTGTTTGGGTGGCCGTTTGAGCGCCGGTCTGGCCAGCCGTCTGGGCGCCCGAATCGAGGGCGCCCAAGTCGTAGGAGGCGCTGGCGTTGGCGCCCGTGCGCTCGTTGATCAGCGAGTACTGTTGCTGGAGTTGTTGTTGTTGCTGCACTTGCTGCAGTTGTTGCTGGAGCAGCTCGCGCTCCACGTTCTGCGCCTCGAGGTTCTTCTTGAGCTGCTCGAAGATGTCGTTCACCATCTGCTGGTCGGCCGGCTGCGAGGGCGACAAGGAGGACAAGGAGGACTGTCCTTGCGTGTGCAGTTGTCCCTGGGGCTGCCCTAAGGTCTGGAACTGCTGGCCGGCCACATTTAGTGAGCGCGGCACCTGCGCCCAGTGGCCCAGCGGGGCCGGCGAGCTCGCCGAGCTCGCTGAGGCCGCGCTCAGCTGGGCGAGCTGCGACTTGGCCAGCTGCGACTCGGCCAGGTAGCCCCCCTTGCACTGGAAGAAGGGCACGCAGATGCACTGCTCTGAAGCCGCCCACTGGCCCGCCGGCTCGCCCAGGCCGAGCGCGTGGCCGTGGCCAGAGCCCGAGGTGGAGTAGGCGTGGCTGGGGGCCAGAGACTGGCTTCCGGGCGGGTTCATGGGGCCGGCGAGGAGGCCGAGCGGCGAGTGGCTCGAGTGGGGGTGTTGGATGAGGTTTGAGACGAGGCCAGTGGCGAGCAGCGGCCGCAGAGGGTGTCTGTCTGCGGCGAGCAGCAGTTTGCGGGCCCGGCCCAACTCTTGCTGCTCAGCTGCGGCCGCCGAGTGGCCAGCGGGGCCGCCGGTGGCCAGTTGCCAGCGGGCGTCGCTGGCGGCCGTTTGCACTTGCGTTGCGGGCGCGCCAAACGAGGCGTGCCCAATGGAGGTTTGCGCGCCGAAGTTGCTGGCCAAGTGGTCGCGCAGAAAACTGCTGCCGCTGCTGCCTTCATTGCCGCTGCTTAGGATGGGCTGCATCTGTTGCGTGTGCTGCATTTGCTGCAACTGGTGCCCTTGCTGCTGCTGCTGCTGCTCGGCCGCCTCCTCCGGCTCGTCCTCGTGGTCGCCCTCGCCCATCGCCGAGGCCAACTGCTCGCCCAAAGACTCCAGCTGCTTCCCCTCCTTCGGCCCCTCCAGACTCATAATTGGAATGAATCCCTTGATGGCCATCCGCTTGGGCCCCTTGGCGCCCTTCTTCGACCTGCCCTCCACCGCGCCCTCCAGCTCGGCGCCCCCAACTGGCTCCAGCCTCCTCGACTGCCGGTTGCCGCTCGCCGAAGACTCCCTCTGGCTTCCCAGCTCGCCCGCCAGCCTGTCCAGGTCGAGCATGCGGCCGCCTCGAGCTCCCTTGGCCGCCAACTCCTTCTGGCTCTTCCCATTTTCCTGCCTCTTTAGCCCTAATTGCTGTCCCGAAAGGCCCGAAGTGGCCAAAGAGTGGCCACTCTTCGTCGGCGTCTCAGTGTCGTTCTTGCTCTCCGAAGATTTGCCCTTCTGAACGGCGAGATCTTGCTCACAAATCACATTTCCAATAAGCTGCACTGCAACCAAAACTAGAGCTGAGATCTTCAAGCAGACTGCTCCTCTGGCCAGTTTGAGCTTCATGCTTGTGCTTATTGTATTTCCTTAGTGTATTTCCCTATTGTATTCCTTATTGAATTCCTCCTAAACTTTGACTGTCTAATTCTTCTCGTTAATTCTCGTTTAACAATTCAATGAGTCTCCGAATTGCCAATTCCTAATTATTATTCCTATTATTCTTAATTCCTAATTGCTAATAAAATAAACTCTCTTTATTCGTCTTGGAAGTGTCTTCTGTTCTGGAAGTTGGCCAGTTGCTAAGAATTGAAGCTTGTGTTCGATTCTCGATTGATCTGCTTTTTCAAATCCTCAAAATCATCAAATTCTAGACTCTGTGTCTAAAAGTTTGCACTTTCGCACAATTTCACGTAGTCTTCTATAACGGAACGTTGCTCTTTCTTGTTGATTCACTTGGGCCAGTTTTCATCATTGCCTGTTGCTCATTTCTTGTTGCTCATTTCTCATTTCTTGTTGCTCGTTGTTGGTGCAATTTCGCTTCTTTGGATACTGCTCGAAATCGGCAGAGCCTTTTATACTGTGCCCCCTCGAGACACTCTCTCCATGAGAAGCTCCTTCTCATGCTCCTTCGCGCTCCACTCTGGCTCCTCTCTTGCTGCGGCCGCTCACCTGTGGAAGTAGGAAGAGCAGAGGGCGTGGTCGGGCCAGAGAGAAGAGAAGAGAAGAAAGTGGTCAAGCGAGCGCCTTTTGCGACCAAAGGAAGGAAGAGTAGTGGTGGTTTGGAGTTGGGGAAAACCAAGTAAAAGTGTTCGGCCGGGTTTTCACTCTCGCTAATCGTCCGGCTTGGCTTGCTGGCCGCTAGAAATGGACACAGTTGGCCAGAGTGCAGGCGAGCTGAGAGCAGCCTGAATGCTCAGGGCGTGAGTCTGGCTAGACACAAGTGGCCAAGGAACAACAGCAACAAGCCAGTGGAGACAAAGGAGAGCAGCTTGCCAAGTGCTGCTGGGCTCAGACACAAACACACAGAGCTTGTGTGTGTGGAAACGGGCAGCTTTCTTGCTCCTTCTTCTTGGACTGCTCTTGCTGCTGCTGCTGCTAATCTTCCCCATGGATAAGATTCTGGGACAAAACAAACGGTCGCTGCAAAGGTAAGAGATGGAGATAAATTAAAAAAGAGAACGAGAACAATTCCGAGGAACTGAACTACTAAATTGTTCCCACACGACATAAAATGCTCCCCTCCAGCAGGATGATGACTCATCGTCCTCACTAAGCGAGGCGACTTCTTTCCTTTTCTTTTCGCCTTTCTTTTTATTCTCAACTGCAACTAGTACTACTACTACTACTCTGCCTCCACCAGCATCCTTTTGCCACTTTTCAACTCCAAATAACGCTTCATAGTCACTAGATCACTTCGCAGATTGTTGTATTTGAAAGTGAACTCTTTATCCTCCGAAATAGCCCCAATCTGCTCGCTTATCTTGGCCAACTCTATTGTGATAAACTCTTCCGTTTGCTTAATATGCAACTCCAGATTCGATCTACAATCGTTTGTCGAACTGTTGTCGGTGTTTCCCAATATGTCTGACACATCTATTTGGCCTATGTCAGGCAAAGCCTCTCGCAAATCGGCAACTGCGTCCACGGGAAGATCGGGTGTGGCAGCCATTGCGGACATTGTGGAGGCAGGTGAGCCGGGAAACATTGCAGGCACATACTGTGTGCCATCGCCATGGATAAAATTTGTCGGCCATTGGCTCTTAAACAACTTGAGCTCGGGATCTTCGTCGTCAGTCTTCAGGAGGATGTTCTTTTTCACTCTAACAGATTGGATCAGTTTGTCCAACATTAACGAGTATTCGATCAGTTGATTGACCTTTTTCAACATTTCCGCCTCCCCGCCATGATCCACTCGATCACAGGTAAACTTTTTCATCTTTCCCTTCACCAGCCAATCCAAATCGTAGGCCCACCTCTTGGAGGCGCGGGCCGATTTTGGACTGGAGCACGCCTTGCAAGTGTAATCCTCTGGCGCCTCTTCGGGCTGATCGATACCCAAACACTGGGCGTGCTGCCAAGTCAAACAGGTCTCACACTGAACCATTAGTCCCAGCTCCTCTGGGATACCGCAGTGGCAGTGGACTAATTCTTTTACATTGTCGTCTTCGTGCTCCTCGGCTGCTGTTCTGGCATCCCAGAATGGAAGGATAACATTGGGAATGAGATTGTCATAGGCGGGCGGAGTGGCCGGCCGTCGGTTGGTGGAATTTTTAAAACTGTGAGATTTCACTGGAACATTAATCTTTGGTGTTGGTGCCTTGAGTGTGGGCGACCTTGAGGTAGGCGATTTCACTGTGTGTACCTTAACTGGGGGAGGTTTCGCTGCAATAGGTTTGGGCGACTTGATGGCCACCGGTCTGGGAGACTTGATAGCCACTGGCTTGGGCGAGGATTTGACTTGTAACGGTTTGGGCGATTCTATGCTTGTTTGTCTCACTTCTCTTGGCTTTGACGCGGATGGTAGTTTGATTTTGATTAAATCACGGCCCCTAGTAGCTGGCGCGGGTGGCTCATGAGATTCGGAGAGTCTGGAAACCTTGGGAGGTGGTGGCTTTGGTGTGCTAGTGTCATGGTGAGCTGGGGTGGGAGCGGGCGCCGATGTTGGGGTCAAAATTTCGTCCCTCTCGATTTTGACAGATTGCTTTTGAGCGAGCTTGGGTAACCTTATCAGTGGTTGCTGTGGTTGTTGTGGGACAGGTTTTGGGATAGATTCGGGAGTTGGTTGTTTGCTAATTGATGATTTTCTGGGCGTCTCAAAGGGTTCCTCGTCGAACCTCTTGGGCGTTTTGATCTCTCTCCTCGAACGGTTCATTTTTGCCGACCGACTGCTTTTTGCAACGAGCAGCGGACGATGGTCGTGCAGCGTCAAGGGTCACGATGTTCGTAACTTCGATCGGTTAAATTAGTAATAAAATATGGTATATCTGTTGGATTAATTGGAATAGGGAAGAATAAATAGAGACGAAGCATTTGGGAGGCGGACGAGCAGGGTGAAAATTGTGGCAATTTTGGATATAAATAAAGGAGCCACGCGGGCGCGCGTCCTCCACGCACTGCTGCAGAGAGCGCCCTTCTCGTGCAACAGAGACTGAGGCTCGTGGGCGCCACAAGCGGCCAGTGGGTCCACGAGCTTAGCTCTGGTGGTCCTCTCTTATTATCTCTCATCATCTGAGTCATATTCCCTTTGATTTATATTCAATCTGATTCACATTCTTCCACCCTCGAGCCTTGCAGAGTCGCTCGGGCGTTTGGCGGCCGCCGAGAAGGTGGATTTTGCAGCCATTCGTGGAAGAATTGGCGGAAAAGCAGAATCCAGGAGCTGGTTTGCGTTCGGATGTGATGTGTCTCTCTGGCTGATTGGGTTGAATGACGTTGGCAGAGTGGCTGCTGCTGGAAAGGAGCAATCCCGTTCAATTAGACGAGCTCTGGCGAGGCGAGCAGCGAAGAGAAGCGAAGAGGAGACAGGAAGTGGATTGGCGCCGGATGAGGCTTGATGTGAACTTGAAACGTTGAGTTGCCACTGTCGCGAGTGGCCGAGCGGCGAGCTGGAATCGGCGTGGCAGCAAGCCAGTAGCAGCAAGCCAGTGGCAGCAAGCGAGTTGCAACAAGTGCGTGACTCTGGCCGAGCCGGCGAGCTTGGCAGGCTCCAAAGGGGAGCTTCTCTTTGGCGGCCGGCGAGCTGGAAAAAGGGCCAAAGAGAAGGGCAGCAGAGAGATTCTTTGGTGGGCGCGTAACGCGTTCACAGTTGATTGTTTAAAATAATGGTAATAATAATAGAGAGGAAGTGTTCATCAGCGGTTTTAGACTGACTTCAGACTGACTTCAGGCTGTTGCGCGAGCTTGTGTTGTGTTGCTTAGTGCCTGTTGGCATTGGGCCGTGTCGGCGAATGCGGAAATTTGCGTGCCGCACGAGACAATGAGCGCCAATGTGTTGTCGACAAGTTGGCCAAGTCGACAACTTCAACTTCAACTTCAACTTTTCTCCCTCTTCTGCCGGCCGCCTTTTCCCTGTTCGATGGGGGCGCCCATTTGGCTGCGACAACTCGGCGAGCGAGCGCCTTTTCGGGCCACTTTTCCCCTCGCGAGCTTGCCAGAAGGGCCACACAGAAGAGTCCCATAGCGCACAGACAGACACGAGGGCGCCCTCGGTGGCGCCACACAGACTGCCTGTTGGGGCGGCCCGATGGAGTAGGATGCGCGCTCGTGCAGGCACCCCAGCGAGCTGGCGACGCGCTCATGGGCGTTCCAGGAGGTTCGCATTTCCATCCGAGGCAGCCGCCAGTGTATCAACTTGTTGAGCACTGCACTAGAGAGTGTGTGTGGCGGCTGGCTGGCTGCGGATTGCGGATGCCACTCGCTCGCTGATTGCCAATTTCCAATGCAAATCGATGGCGCCCAAGCGAGCGGGCTGCTTGTCACTTTGTTTGCTAGCTTGTTGCACATTTGAGGAGAAATTTGAGGCCACCACAAGCGAAAGAGGAGCCAATATTGCATGACTCAGAGCGGATTTCCACACGAGAGTCTGTCGCCCGTGCGCTCCTTAGGGCTAGTGTTTGATGGAGAGAAAGTTGGTTTGGAAAAGACAAAAGTCGGTTGGGAAAAGACAAAAGTGATGACAAAAAGTTGATGACAAAAAGTGGATAGAAAAAAGTGGGTGATGCAAAAATCTGCCCAAGATTAGCGGCCATGAAGAGGAGGCTCAATTTCGGCCCGACGAATCACTGACTCGCTCGCCGCTTTGCGAGGACAAGGACAGGCAGCCTGAAGGAAACAGTGAGATTGGCGCGACAAAAACAGGAAGAGGCTCAAGTTTTGCGGCCACAGATTGGGGCTAGCAAGTGATTGAAGTTTGAAAGCGGGAGACTGTGTGTAAGAGGAGCTGTGAGAGCTGAATGGCCATGGGCAAGTGTGTGCAACTGGGCCACTTGGAGCCACTCTGAGGCGCCACCCAAGAGGAGAAATTCAAGTTCTCGGTCAAGCCAGAAAGAGCGAAGGAGATTTAGATAATCTTTGGATACTTTCAAGACCACAAAGACACTTTTTGTTGAATATTTTGCCAAGATTTTGGCTACAAGTCTTCAAATTCAACGAAAATTGAGAAGCAATTGAGAATCAATCAAGAGGCAATTAAGAAGCGTTCAATTGGACAGTTGAGGACTTATAATCCACCATTTGTTGAGCCAGTTACAGCAGACAGCAAACAAGTAGTAAAGGTCAGAGACAAGGATGGCTCAAGGATCGAGAGTGGGCCGCCTTTTGGTGGCGCTGATGGTCAGTGGGGCGCTGCTGGGCGACGGTCAAGCGCGGGCTGAGCCCCGACACCGGAACCTGTTCGACCCGCTGTACGCATTCGACGACATTGACGCGCACACAGTGAGCGCCGGAAGTGACCCGCAAGCCTCAAGGTCAGCAAGTGGCCAGAACCAGTACCCCCAATTCAACAGGTCCTCCTCCTCGAGCTCGGGCAGTCAGTTGTTGGGCACCAGCGGCGGCGGGTCAGCGAGTTGGGCGCGCCCACCAGGCGACGACGCGGGCGGGCAGTCCGAGGGGCGCGGCACGCACGCAGAATTCGGTGCGCGCCTGCGCACGTCGGGCGGGTCGGCGCAGCCACGCCCCTTCGCGAGTCTGCTCGATGGCGGCCCGCCGCACACGCAGGGCCCTGCCTACACGCTGCGGCCGCTCAAGAGCTTGGGCTCGGCGCTTGGGGGCGACGAGGGCGCCAAGGGGGCGGGCCGGCTGCTCGTGCAGAGCTCGATCGGGTCGGCGGGCGAGCAGCAGCCGGCCGTGCAGCAGGAGGCGAGCCCGGCCGACCAGGGGGGCGTGTTCGCGAGCACGCGTCTTGGGCCGTGGGCGAGCGCCGCGCCCACCAGCACGACGGAGCGCCCGAGACACTGGTCGGCGCTGGAGAACTACTACCAGAGGTTGCGCGACGCGGCGCTGCTCCGCCGGCTGCAGGCGGCCAGCCAGACCAACCAGGACCAGGAGCTGGGCTACTTGATGCTCGCCCAGCAGCAGCAGGCCGGCGACGAGCCCAAACTGCGCCACCTGAGCTCGGGCGGCAAGCTCGCCGCCGCCGCCCACTCGCAACAGCGCCCCATCTACAGAGGTGACCAGCAGGAAGCAGCGCCGCCGCTCACCAGGCAGAACTTCCTGCTGCCCGGAAGTGGCGGAGGTGGCGCAAGTGGCGGCGTGAAGTCGGCCTACGAGCTGGCGGCCGAGCTGGCCAGGAACCAGGACAGCTACTACCAGCTGGGGGGCCGCGGGGAGGCGCAATTGGCGGCCGCCGGAAGCAAGTCGGCCGCGCGTCCGGCGGCCGAGCTGGAGCGCCCCTCGCTGCTGGACCAGTGGGCGCCGGCGGGCGAGCTGTGGCCAGTTGCCCAGAAGCCCGGCCAGCAGCAGCAGTGGGCGCCCAGGCCGCTTCCGGGCGCCCTTCCGGCCTTGCCGATTGAGCAGCAGCAGCTCGAGCTGGCGCCGGACGAGGAGGGCCGCGTGCGCCAGTTCGAGCTGAACAAGCTGGACGAGCTGGTGCGCATCCAGCTGATGCAGCGGCGTCTCCGCCACCAGCAGGACACCTTCGGGCCTTGGTACGACCTGCAGCGCAACAGGCAGCTCATGCAGGAGGAGGCCTTCTGCGGGCCGCGCAACTTTGTCCGCTACCACTACCTGGCGCCCGCGGCGAGCTCGCGGCCCAGCCTTGCCAGTGGCGGCGCCGGAAGCCGCCCAGCCGAGAGCCAGTCCCTGGGAGTGGGGCGGCCCGCCGAGCTGACACACCTGCTCGCGCTCGCAGAGGGCGGCGCGCCCGAGGGGGCAGACGCGCGCAGTGTGCCTGTGGGGCTGAGCGCGGGCGAATTTCCCTCGCACATGGGCGTGTACAACGGCTCGCAGCCCGCCACAGACAACTACCTCTGCGCGGCCACCTGGGTGCACGAGCGGTTCGCGCTCACGCTCGCCTCCTGCGTGGCCAAGTGGAACGCGACAGGGGGCGCGCCGGAAGCGCCCAGTCTGCTTCCGGGGACCGTCTCGAGCAACCAGAGCAGCCTGGCGAGCGGGGCCAGCAGCAAGAGGCCCGCGCTCACCGTGCGGGCCGGCGAGTGGAACCTGGGCCGCAGCTCCAAGGAGCGCCCTCTGGTGGTGCGCCCCGTAGACAAAGTGCACCTCTTCCCCCGTTTCCACACCTCGCTGCTGGCGAGCTCCTCGAGCTCCCCCAACACTTCCGGCCAGCTCGCCGCCGACCTGGAGCACAATCTGGCCCTGCTGGAGTGGAGCGCGCCCATAGACTACCTGCAGGAGGCCTACATTTGGCCCGCCTGCCAGATGCAGTCTCGCCAGACCCTCAGGACTAGCGCCTGCTGGTCGCCCATCAGGAACGTCAGCCAGTCGGAGTTCTTCGATCCAGAGGGCGAGGGTGAGACCAAACTGCGCCAAAGTGTCCAAATGGTGGAGGTTCCCGTGAAATTGTTCGCCAACGACGAGCTCGAGTGCCAACGCCAAACGGGCCTCCAATACTTCAACTTCCTGCACCCAAACTACATCTGCTCGGCGGACGCGCGTCGCTCCAGTTGGCGCGCCAAGCTCAACTCGGCCCACGCCCTTGGCTCGGGAATCTACTGCAACGAGGGCGGCCATCTCAGTCTCGTGTCCATCCTGCACCCAGTTGGCGGCGCCCAAAAGGCGCCCTCAAACGCCACCTTCGGCTACCTCGACCTCAGCTACTACAGACCTTGGATGCGCAGTGTCATCGCCGGCCGCCAGTGACTAGGTCTAACTCCCTTTGCAACTCTTTGAATCCACTGCAATTCACTGCGATTTTGCTACTTTCTTTGGTTTGCCAAAACAAAACTGGCCCAATTTTTGCTTGATTTTGTTCAAGAAAAATTGCGGTTCACAAACAAACTTTTCACTCCCAAAAACAATGGACGATTGCTGGAATTACGAAGATTGACGTGAATCATTTGGTGACCAAATTGAAGCACTAGATGCTCCAATTTGGAAAACTCAGTCAATCGCCAATGGCCAGTGGTCAGTCAATGGCCAAAAGGAATTGCCAATTCCTCTGCCCACTTCACTCGCCCGCAAAAGCAAGCCAGTCATGCAGCATTTATTAGCTTTCACTGTGATTGAGCGCCGGAGAAAAGAAGATGAAAAGAAGGCTAAAAGAACATAAAAAGACGCATTCACGTCGAAAGAGATGGAAAGAAATGAAAATAGACGAAAAGAGATGAAAAGAACGCCGAGCGAGACGATAAGAAAGGATAAACGGCGATAAAAATAAGAGAAAAGAAGTTTAAAAGTGTTTGAAAGAAGTTTCTTTAAAAGGAGTTTAAAAGATGTTCAAACACGTCGAAAGCTCAGTGTAAATTATGTCAACAAAGATTAGGCAAGATTAAATTCTGCTTTTGTCCATCACCAAAGAGGACTTCTTACACACTTTTTTGCCCAGTTTTGCCCAAAAACCTTCATCAACTTTCTCCTTAATTGCACCTCTTCTACACACTCTCTCCATTCAGCGACTTATTTCATTCCAATTTCATTTCTCGCGTGTCAATCGGCATTACTTTTCTCGTTTAAATCGTCGCAACTGTGTCGATTTGGCCCCAATTTTCGCCTCAAGAGCTGGAGATCAGTCGAAGAAAATGGAATTTCTGCCACATTTCCAACAGAAAGTGATCATTTTCGACCACGGAGACAAAAAGAGCCGGAAATTTGAGCTAAGAATTTGCCTGTTACCTTTTCTGCTCGCTTCCTGCGTGCCTGGAGGACATTAGAGGTCGCCTTTGGCTGTCAAGAGAGACAGACTTTGTTGGAAGAGCTGATCTGGGACCACTTTTTGAGCCAGCCAAGCCATCCAATGTTTGTCCACCTTATCTAGTCTCTGAGATCATCGCCCAAGTTGTGCCATTTTTGCCCAATTTCGACGCAAACGATCTCGAACGGTAGCCGAGCTTTGCGTGCCACTCACTCGAGACCTAAGCTCGAGTCTTGGGCGGCTCTTGAGGCGACTGCTGCAGTCTCGTGCGCGCCTCAATTGGGGCCACCAAGCTTGGGAGCTGAGCTTACCGCTCGAGACAGTCTTTTTTTAACCAGTGTCGAGTTGAATTGTTGCAAAAAGTTGTTGCAAAAAGTTGTTGCAAAAAGTTGTTGCAAAAGTTGAGACAGTTTTCGGGCAAGAATTGGCTGAATTTCTTTCCAAAAATTGGGATCAACTCTAATCGGGAGCACCTTTCTGCTCGCTAGATACACTCGTTTGGGTTTACTCTTTGCAGATGAAATTCGCGCCTTTGTTTAGCTCTAAATTCGAGCAAAACAAAGCTCTTTTCGGCCATTTTATCCGCCGAAACTTCTCAAAGTTGCCTCCAAATGCGAACAGGAAGTTCCACGAGAAGCTGCCCGTCACTAAGGGCAAACTGTGTCTGTGTTTGGAGGCAGCAACTCTCCACTGTTCACTGGGGCGTGTTGTTGCCATTTGGCAGCTGTTTCCTTGCCAGTCTTGGCGCGACTCTCCAGCGCCGCCGGCAAGCGAAATGCAGACGCAACTGGGCCGCGCGCCAGCCAAAGATTAGTCGATCTCCATTTGCTCGCTGCATTGGGGGCCCATTGATTTGGGCTCCACCAGAGTGGCAGAGCTCTGTTTGCCGGCGATTGTTGTTATTGTTTTGCAGAGTTTTGCGGCCCCAGTCCGGCAGATGGAGGCCGCCAGTTGCAACATTGGTGGCCGATAATCAGCCCAGAGGAGTGGGACGTGTTGCCCGAGGCCGGCGGGCGTCGTGTGGGCGTCGTGTGGGGCCGCCGAGCGGGAGACGGAAGCTCGGGGGCGCCCGACGTGGGACTGTCTTGGGGGCAGATCGCGCCCAGTGTGCAATGTACAGCATACAGTGCGCGGCACACAGTCTGCAGCGCACAGTCTGCGGCATACAGTCTGCAGCGCACACAAACCGCTCGAGTGGGCCGTCTTTTTGCGCTCCAGCAGCTTCGGTCTGTTGCCAGCGCGCAGCACAGACCAACTGCACAGTGAAAGAGCACGGCAAAAGTGCATTGCCCAACTGGCTCAGACCAGCTCTGGCCCCATTTGGCGCCTTCTTCAATTTCAATTTTCTCACACTTGTGCGCCACACGCGCGCTCGCTCAAGTGCAAACTCGCCGCCACTCCGAAGGGGCGAGTCTCAGTCCAGCGCGGCGCCGATTTAATCTCGCCGCCGGAAGCGAGCGCCGCGCCACAGCGACTGGAGAGCGGGGGGGCTCCCCTTCGGTGGCGTCTTGCGGAAGTCTGGGCCGCCTTTGAGCCACGTTTGGGCGACGTTTGGCCGAGGACTAGCTGAGCTGCTTGTTGGTGTGTGACGCATTGTGCGTCCGCGGCCGCGCAATCACAATCGCAAACAAATCCACTTTGGGCGACAAATTCCTCTAAAATTAATTCCCCTCTTCGGTGGCCGGAAATGGGCGCCTCGCCAGCAGCAGCACAATGCTCACTGGCGGCCGCACACTGTCCATTGGGCAGCCGGGGGCGCCGCAGACTGTCCGCGGGCCCGACGGGCCACTGGAGGCGACGTGCTTCGCGTGCAGCCGCCGAGGTGGCGCCTGTCAGAGCGGCCCAATCACAACAATCGGCCGCTTTGTCCAATTGAGTGGGGCCCTCTTTGGCCGCCCGTCGCAGAAATGCTTTCCGAGTGGCGCACCTAAGGAGCAGCGACCAGGCCGAATCATCATTATTATTACTAATATTATTTCCACCATCATTATTATTAATGATGATCTTTGCTTTGGAAGCAAAGCAAGCGTGGATCTGCGCCAAAGGAGGCCCAGAGAAAGCCGCAGAAGTGGGCGTGTGAGGGGAGTGTGTCGCGCCCAATCTGTTAATAGAAATGCCGCCAGTTCCGCCCCACTCGAGAGAGGCACTTGAGCCAATTATTTGGCCATAACATTGGGCGCAATGTTACCCTAAGGGCTGGCTGCTGTGCTTGCAGTGCTGCTCACTGTGCACTCTCGGCCAAAAGTAAGATGATAGATTTCTGTGCACTGCTACGCAAAAATGTAACCGTATTTTTGACGGGCAGAGTGCACTTTGCTTGCTGCAGTGCACGCAGCACAGACTGCAGAGAGCGCAGTGCAGACTGTGTGCAGTGCGCTCTGTGCATCATAAGCAGTGCACAGAATACGAATGCGGCTCGCAGACTGCACTGCACACTGTCTGCGCGGCGGGGCCTCAGATTGCGCCCAACTGGGCCTATTAAAATTAGTGCACGTGCACTAATTTGGACTCTCTAACCCTCATTTGGCCACCCCAAAGGCCCACCAAGAGCCCGGCCCTTCGCCCACTGTCCTCGGAGGCGGCCCGGACGAGCGGAAGCCGGAGCAGTGTTCAGACAAAGCGGCAGCGGCCCAAAGGGGCGCCAGGTGCCCCGATCTGGTAATTGATTGTATGCAGGCGGCTTCTCTGGAGCTGGGCGGCCTCTTTTTGGGCTCCAACTGCGCTGTGCCTGGACTGCGACGAGGCCGGAGAGTGTTGCTGGCGGCAGATTGGCAGCCGAGCAGGCCAGTTTGGCCGAGGGGGAGCCCCAAAGGCACTGAGAGGGGCGCCCATCGGGAGACGCCGATGGAGAGGCCAGACAGTGTCCATTAGGCGAGTTTGGGCTGGTTGTGAGCTGCAAGTGTGGTCGAGTTGCAAGTGTGAGCGAGAGCTGCAAGTGTAAGTTAGCTGCAAGTGTGAGCGGCTGGTCGTTGGAGAGTGCGTCTGGCGCGAGTGATCTGTGAAATGTGTGTCTGTTTTTCACTTTGCGCCGCCTAATGCTGCGCGTCGAGCAACACGCAGCGCGCAGTCCACGAAGCACGAAGCACGAAGCACGAAGCACGAAGCACAGTGTGCCGCAGACTGTCTGCGGCCCAGAGAGCAGTGTGCACCGCACAGTCTGCGGAGGAGACTCGATGGAAAATTAATGGCGCTGAATATTGGCGCCCACTCGCCACCAGAGCCAGTCTCTGGCCCAGTTGCTTTGGCCCACGCACTTTGGGCGCTTCCACATGCGGGCCGCCCTAAGCACAGACACCCAGCCCAGCCCAGCAGCCAGCAGCGGCCCCAAATCCCACAGGAATCACCTGGCCGCTAATTAGCGGCCCACTTCCGGCGCCCGCGGCCAATCTCGTGCGAGGTTCAGACTATGTTAGGGAGGCAAATATAGGAGAGGGCCTGGTTTGGTTGGCTCCTTGGGGCGAGTGTCACCGGGCGGCGGCCAATCAAGCGGCGCGATCAATTTCGCCCGATGAGAAGCCACGAAATGGCGCCAGATAGAGAGAGATAGGCGCACTGGAGACGACAATCTGCGGGGCGGTGCTCGCTCGCTCGCTCGCTAGAGACAGTCTGCGGCTCGCTGAAAGCACGCCAAGTTGCCGAGAGCAAAAAGGCGGGTGAATGAACTCGGCCGAAGTTGGGCGGAAAGCTTTTTGCGCGTCCCTTTTCACTTTGAGTTTGACTGATTGCGTGGCGCCGCTCCTTAGGTGCGCCGCTTGGGGGCCCGTTCGCGCTTGATCCCATCGAATTTGTTGCAACAACAAGCTCCATTTGACGCACACACACAGAGAGAGAGAGAGACACAGACAGACAGACAGCAAACAGAGACAGTCTCCGGCGGGCAAAGAGCAGCGCCCAAATGGAGCCGGCGGGATTAGGCAAACAAGAGACCCTTTTTGGCAGAGGCGCTGGCAGAGAGCTTGGGAGCAAATTTGCGCCCAACTGGGCGGCCCAAAAGCAGCTTGGGACTGTCTCTGGCCCATGTCTTTGGGCCACTTTCGAGCCCAAAGACATGGGCCGGAAGAGAGCCAGCCTTCCGGTGGGCAGTGGGCGATGTGGGGCCACATTTGGCGGCGCGTTTGGGGCGAACAAAAAGCGGGCCAAAAAGTGGGCCCACTTTTATCACTCAGCCTCAGAGGGACGGCTGGCCAAAAGAGGCGCCCCTTTCCTTTGGGCCTTCCTTTCGGGGCGCCGCTCGGTGGGCGGCCGGCGGATATTGGCGGCGATCGGCACGCAAATCGGATCAGCGGCCGGCCCTTAGGTGCGCGCCGACCTGGACCTGCGGCTAATCCGCCGGGCCAGCTCTAAGGGGCGGCCGCGCCGCAGGCCAACTGTGCAGTGCAGTGCAGCCTTGCATTGCAGAAGTGCAGTGCAAAAGTGCAGTTGTGCCGCACACAGTCTCTGGCCGCGACAACTGGCACTTAATTGGCAGGCGGCCCAATTTACATTTGCATGCCAAAGGGCCCCTCTTCTGGCCTGGCAGGTTTCTGGCAGGTTCCTGGCGGCGAGTTGCTTCTCTTTTCCATTTCCTCCCCTCCAATTGGTCGCTGCCACTTTCTCTCTGGCTGGCAGAGACAGTTGAAAACTCTGTTCCAGGAAGACTGTCTCCAACACAGTTTTCCAACACAGAGAAACACTTCTCCGACCAGAGCCAGTCTCTGGGAGGCGGAGCTCAAACGGCGAGTTGGAGAGGTTGAAAAAGCTGAAAAGACTGGAATTTTATCCAGCACCAAAAGGTGGCTGTAAACTATCCGTAAAACTGTCTAAAATTCTCAAAAAAGAATGCTCTAAACTCGTTCTCTCGAGCGAGTTTTGGGCCCAGAAAAGTAGAAAAGTAGAAAAGTAGAAAAGTAGAAA
>Ga0058701_10000330_pt1 | contig 35390 bp, 32 predicted proteins | sample AgamicOrMae_FD_97039 | JGI IMG/M metagenome (GOLD analysis project Ga0058701, IMG submission 97039) | Agave microbial communities from Guanajuato, Mexico - Or.Ma.e | ecosystem: Host-associated > Plants > Phyllosphere > Phylloplane/Leaf | place: Guanajuato, Mexico | collected 2012-06-04
TAACTAGAAACCTTTTATTAATATATATATCTTTTTGCATCGTATGTATGTGTGTCTCTGGCGCACGCTGGTTTTTCCCCCGCGTGTTAGCGTTCGTGTGGAGCAGCTCAAATGTCCACTACATATATCGAATATGCAGAGGCTGACACGCTGGTGAAGATGAAAACATTGACGCCGACACGCCTCGAAATCCCGCATCAAACCAGGCGGATGATTTCCCGAAGAGAGCTACTGCTCAACACCGGAGGGCGGACGAGAAAGTCTCGCTCCGGAGCGGGGCGTGTGCTGAGCAGGTCGAACCGACGCACATGTCTCCATTTCTACCAGGGATTTTTGTTGCTTACCTCGTGAACGCATGAAGCATCACCACGCCAGGCGGTCAAGATTGTTTCTGATCACAAGGCCTGGCAATCCTCGATCTCCGACAGGATTCGGAGGTTTTCGGGTCCGTGTCAAAGATGCCCAAGAGGAAGCGGCAGGACGAAATTGAACAGGTGGATATCCTCCCCAGGCTGAACCCTCTCGCTCCGGACCATATTGAAAATGAATACGAATATCTGGACAATGATGACGACCCGGAAGAGGAGGTTCCGTCAGGTTCCAAGTTGGGCAACGATGAGCTTTCTCAAATAATGAATGCTCAAAAACCAGCCACTATAAGGCAAGATGGTGACATCAAAATTACCCCATTCAACCTATCTGAAGAGCTCGAGGAGGGCGAGTTTGATAAAGCGGGAAATTTCATTTTCAAAAAAGGGGGCAAAAGTGACGAGGAACATGAGGGTGGTAACGACACATGGGCAGAGTCTATCGATTGGAAAGAAGTGGAACGAAGAGAGAAAGAAAAAGACCCTGAACTTACTCTTGATCGATCAAAGGAAAGTACGATACCCATTAGAGATGAACAGACCTGCTTCAAGGAGATGTTGAGGATAATGAGGCCCGATGAGACAGTTCAGAGAGCTATTCGAAGGTTAGGCAACAGCATCCCAAGAAAGCGCCCCACAAACAGGAATACACCGAAGGGCCAAAATCATGGTGCGTCGAGTAACATGCCAAAGGATCAAGCACAAGTCGAGGAAGCAAAACGAAAACTAGATCTCATGACTGAACTAGCAAATCAAGTTTTTCTAAACGGAGACACGGACATATATCAAAAGTCTTACGAAGATTTGGAAGAGGCAATCAATTAACATTTCATTAACTTCTATAATATAAGTTAGAGCTATTGCGTTTTCTTCACTGTAAAGCTTTCACCACAACCGCATGTTCCTGTAATGTTCGGATTATTGAACACAAACTCGGATGACAATTTGTCATTTTTGAAATCCATGGTTGATCCTATCAATGTTAATTGGGCTTTTCTATCCATGAAAACCCTGATATCATCTTTGACTATTTCAACATCGTGTTTATCTTTCTGAGTAGCATAATCCAGCGTATAAGTGAGACCACTGCATCCCCTTTGTTTGACACCTATCCTTAGTCCAATAACCTCTGGCTTAGATCTACATATATCTCTTATCCTATTGACTGCAGCCTCTGTTAATATGAGTGGTGCCAAGCGCCGGCTTGCCGCACTTGCCATAGTATGATGAGATGACCCCGTATGATGACCGTTAAGCGAGTCGCATAAAGGAGTGAAATTTTAATTGACAACAGAAAGATTCTCGTGCCGATCCCGAGGTCACGAGTGTTTTGTTATTATCTCTGTAGTGCGGCATTTCGCCAGTGACGAATCCGTGCGCTTGGCGAGCGTCACCTAGTGCTAAACGAGACGATTGCAGGCAGTGCAGTGGGAGCTCTCAACTACTGTAATTCAACAGTAACAAAGTCATCTTTCGATAGAAATCCTCCCTCGAAGACAGTTCATGAGACTTCTGCGTTGTCACTGTCTTGCCAAATCTTGCGACAAAACCAGTGTTACCTGCGTTGGATCATACTACTAGTAACCTAAATTTCCACAATCTCCTTGACGAATGCTTCTCGATCTTTCAGATTCTCGGACACTGCTAAGAAGGGTCTTTGTCGATTGAACGTATTCTCAGATCCTCGTACCTGATTGTGTTTTCTCTTTCTGTCTACAGGCCTGGTCAAGGCGTTTCCCTCTTTCACAAAGCCACCGGGTCTTTTCTTCATCAGGAATCAAGAATTCCTTTCATACCAGAGAGATTGTCCGCTGAATTTTAGCCAGGAATAGGCGAAGTTTTTTCAAAGATCTGGGCGTGACCCAATCTTGTGAGTCCAGCTAAGTATTGGCCAACTGTTTGGTTAGAGCTCGCACGACTTCCTGCAAGAATGGTCCAGGTTCCACTGCAGGAAACAACTGGTGGCACCTAAGAAATGAAAGAGTTGAAATTTTACTGAATGTTTGGATATATCTGTGAAAATCTTTCGTACTTATGCATACGATCCAGAATATTTTGTCCATCGAAACAAGTCAAAACTGCACAAAATGATAGAATTCAAGAGCTTCAAGATAGCAAACTTATGCATAGCTTACGTGTGGCTTATCATGTCATTTGCTCAATTTAACACCGCACAGATCGCCTCGCATGAGCTTAGACGCCTCGCAGTTTCCATCAACCAATTTGGGATGGACTCAATCAAGGCTTTGGACAGGATTGAGCCGCCAGACAAAGTTCTGGTGTTCTGTCCGGCCTGCATTGCCTCTTCCATGGCGATGATAATGATGGGGTCTTCTAAATATCAAGTGGTTTCCTCATTGCGCCACGGTTTGTACGTCTGGTCAATGAGACCGAATGAGATCAACAAGGGATTCAAAGATATCCTCGAGCACATTGGCATAAACCAATATACGCAGCTTGGCAATGTGCCGAGCGAAATTAGAAGCAGTTATTATAGGGATTTCGACAATTCAACCGGTCTTTCGAACGATGAGTACCAGTTGCATGTAGGAACCTCCCGACATCTGAGGCCACAATCGGTATCCGTAGCTCCCAGTGAGAGGGACCAATACAATGAGGAGTCCATATTGACTTGGGAACGGTTGTCGTTGCCAAAACTTATGAAGATCAGAGAGGCCTCTGAAAAAGGCTCGTGGTGGAAAGAGGCGACAAGGCAGCGATTAGATAGAGCTGATCGCCTCGGTAAGGGTCATGATATGAGCGATACGATCATCAACGGAATACCTGTATCTAGAGACGCTTCTAACCAATCCACCAGGCCACCGGATATGAACTTGACCACGAGCCAAATGAGCGCGCTAAGCAACATCTATATACAGAGAGGCTTAACAATGAATTATAACTATCATCTAATGTTGCGCAAATACTACAAGACAGTAATACATCCGGTAGATTTTATTAGAAATTCAGAAGAAACGCGCCAACACATCAATGCACTAGTAGCGGCAAACACCGAAGGAAAAGTCAAGGATCTAGTTAAGAAGGACACATTTGATGCCAGAAGCTTACCGTTGCCAAAAATTATGATCATCAGCACATTTCACTTCAGAGGAACTCTCGATATCGAAATCAAAAGCAAGAGTAAAAAGAGCTCTCGAGAAGTGAGACAAATTTCCACAAGTAGTCAAGATAGTAGTTCATCTAAGGTGAAGAATTCAACCAACCAAACGAAGGTGTTCATTGAGACAGAATCAACATTATTGAAATTTGGTCACTTCTCTAACCTTGAATGCAGTGTTGTTGAGATACCGTTCAATAATCGTTTGGTTTCGCTAATCATTCTAATTCCAGACAAATCAGAGACAATTGATCTCCTGATAGCCAAGATGAGCGCTAGGATTCTCAGCGATCTGATTGGATCTCTAACAGTGAAGCGGCTGTCACTTGAGATCCCCGTGATCAAATTTGATCGTGGACCAATCAATATAGCTAAATTGCTAGATGGACTAGAGTTAAATGATATCTTCTATGGAGATAAAGCCTACTCCACAGAGACTGGTTTGAACAGATGGATGAAGCCGAGTGATATTGTGCACGAATCGTCTATTGACATTGGTACCGTCAATCCAAAATGGAGCCAGACTGAGGACCGGCTAAAGATAGGTGCCCATGATAGTCGAGCTACGCAGGTAAATGATCACATCAAATTAGATAGGCCTTTCCTATATTTTGTGATGGATTCGATCAATGGCCTCATATTGATGATGGGTAGAATTAGGCTGTAGAGAATATCAAAAAGTGTCTTGGATTAGTTTAAAACAAGTAACATGATGAATGACCTTGGTTTATTTTGAGTTATCCTCGAACACCGAAACTCTATTGACTTATTAGTAAGGCCGATCTTCTTGCGTTATGGCTCGCTCCTCTTCTTTTTTGAAAATATAACTAGCAATCTCGACTGGTCTCATCAATCTCTCAGCGTCCTTATCAGGTATCTCTAAACCGAACTCGTCTTCAAGCTCCATGATGATCTCGACGTGATCCAATGAGTCCAGACCGAGATCTTGAACAAAATGAGACGTCACCTGTAACTTAGATGAATCGATCTTGTCATATTTTGAACATACATTCATAACTCGTTCCTGTATAGCGTCTAGGTTTACCGGCTCTGGGGGAGCCTCATTGAATGAGGTTGGCACTCTGGACCCGTCTCCACTTGCAAATCGTCTCGAACATCTCGTGAGAGTAGAGAACGACCGGGCTTGTTGGTGGTTGATACTACTTGCACTTTCAGCAGTTGCATGATTGGCATGGTGCTTTTCGTGGCCGTCAGCATGATGACCATGATCATGATCACGTTTCGGCTTGACAATAAGATGCTCGTCATACTCATGATGATCATGATGATTTGCAGCCTGGATCTTCTGAAGCTCCTCGTAGGCTTCCTCATGATCGGTAATATAGGTCAAGATATGACGCGGGGTGACAAGTTTTTCTGCATCCTGATCGGGTATTTCAAAGAGAAAGTCATCTTCAAGCTGGACGATGATTTCAACATGGTCCAGAGAGTCTAGTCCAAGATCTTTTTGGAAGTGAGAATCGAGGGTCAACTTCTCGGGATCTATCTTATCGAACATCCTCAAGATCAACATGATTCTTTCCCGAGCGAAATCATAAGTCAGTGGCATATTGTGTGCCGACCTCTTTTGAGTAAACGAGTTGGTCGACAGGATTACTCTCGGAGAGAGCATTCTGTCGATGGCGGGTCTCAGTGCCAACCTAGAGGCAGCCCTTATGATGGAGTTCATTCTTGACTGTGTTGAACTCTGTAATAACGTTGGATAAAGTAGAGATTTATGATGGAGAAGATAATGTAGAGAATAACAATACTACAGGTTACCAGTCGGTGATAGAGGAGGCAAAACAAGGATAACAACTATTGTGGAGGAGCCAATTTTTCTTGCCTAACATGCATTTCTGTTTTGGCACACGCGCAATTTGCTTACTCTCTGCTGCGGTTCCTTAGCGACACTTATCCATAGAATTTCACAATAGCGAAAACCCATTGTGTGCTTCATCACACATTGTAAGTCCCGAGCTCACCATCATTTATCTATTGATCCAGCCTCATGTCATATATAGATATATGTAATCTGCACTACGGTTTCTGATCTACTATGAACCGAGTCGGGCCATTCCGTCTGCTCGCATCTTTGTCGAAAAGACGAAAATGATTTGCAGGTCTTGCCGAGGGCAGTTCCAAGTTGCATCATTAGATTCTTGCCCTCATGGGTTTGTCGTGTGGCGGAATAGGCTTTTGGTTACTGGTCGACGTGATGGACGAGTAGGAGCCCCTAGGAAGCCAAACACACTGACGCAATTCCTCCTGCTTCTTCCGGGCAGAAGAAAAGAACCTGGCTGTGTAGCAGGAAGCCTGTAATCCCGGCGAAGGTGAGAGCGTTCACTCTTCCTGCCTCAGTTAAATGCCCAACCACTGAGAGCCGGAAACAGGCGCTCCATCCGAGGAGAAAATCTGCCCTGATGCTCACATCGTCCGGTAGTCGTCTGGCACGTCGAGAAGCAATTGCTCGACGGGTCCTGGTCACGTGCGAGAATTGAAGTGCACACGCACAAACTGGGAGGCCAACTTGCGCAACTTCCTCGCCGACTTCCGGCCCCAAGGAGCCACAGTCTCGAAACGCTTCAACAAGTCGGCGAAAAATTCTAGAGACGTGCCCATGGGGCACTGTTGGTGGATTTGCACACGTGAGGCGATTTGTTTACAGCGAGTGCCTTTGTCAAATGACACACAAGGCTGCCCTAATGATGAATGGTGCCCACAGACCGTGGCAGCTCGTCCATAGAGTTCTGGGGCTGCGACGGAGGTCGCCCTGTAGTACCTCAGTTTGGAGTGTGAGAGCGTGTTTTGAGTCTGTGAGACAAATAGGAGGCACGCTCCACCTTCGGCCACTTCTCGCGGGTCCTCGAGGGTCTTCTGTGTGACCCACGGGCCTGAGGACCTGAGGACCATCGATCTGAGGCGATTTGGAGGGAGGGCAGTTTCCATTAGAGATAAAGATGTTATCTATGGTTCGGCAGGTGGAATAGAGTGCTGGACACAACTCCAAGAGAGAGACAGCGTGCCGGAGAAAGCGTCCAAGATGGCCTGCAGGGGCCAGCCGAAACCAGTGGAGTTCAAGCCCCCTGAGCTGGGCCCTTTTATCTCCATGGCCTCTCGCATGGACAGAGCCGCGCTGACGCACCAGCGCCGTGCAGCCAGCCCCAATTGGCACCGGCGGGAGTGACATCTTTGGACGCCAACCTGAAGGCTGCCCATAAGTGCTGATCTAATTGGCGGCCTACGATAATCCTCGTTCCAGTGGGACATTCGAGGGATCTGCTGGCGCCAGTGGGGGTTGTCGGCGGCGCCAATTGGAGGGGCCGATGGGCAGAGGCGAGCCGGGGCTGCCAGTGCAACAGGAGACCCACTCTCGTCCACTCTCTTGCACCTGTTCGAATAGTTTCTTCTCGCTCTTTCTCTGATCCATGTAAATGCCCTCTGTCACTATTGGAAAAAGTATTCCTACATCGATATCACTTGTTCTCAGCAACATCCGAGTAGCCTCACACTTTTGGGGAAAAAAGGATTAAAGTATGAGGGGCAGATATTTATTATTACTTTTGGCCCTTTCCGGTGCTCTTTGCACGAGGAGCCTTTGTGATGATGGCGGAAAGAGGGCAGCAATGGCCAGTTACAAGGAGATCCAGATCAATAGACAAGTCACCAAGCGGATGGCTCCCCAGCAGCAGCAGAACTCGTCACAAGATGAAGCCTCTAGGCGCCAAGAGTCTGGAAAATTGTCGGAAGAGTTGATCAGACAGAACGAGATTGGTGGAGACAACGATAATGATCGGATAACAATTGTAGAACCATACAAGTCAATCATACAGACAACAACAAGATTTGCGCTGGCTCAAACTAAGATTGCCAAACACGTCAACATCGAAACTGCCATGAATTTCCTCAACGATGCTGGCTACTTTCTCTCCAAGCCAGTGGTGTTGTTCAAAACTCTCAAGATGATTGCCGTAACACTGGCCACCCTCCTAGCAACCATGTTCTTCTTTCCTGGAGCCCACAGATTTGCCGAAACGGCGATCAATGATCCTCTGGAGGCGCTCAACTTGGACCGCTATCTGACCAATGGCCTGCAGGAACGCTCAGTGCTGGCTGCCATTGGCTCGAAGACGGATGAAACTCTCAGTAGAGTTGGATTGCAGGACGACTCTTGCAGACAAAGATCCCTTTGTTACATGGGTGAAATACTTAGGTGCTCCTTCCCGCACACCTCAGAGTCGGTGACCAAATTTGCCAGTGAACACTTCTCGAACACCAACATCAAGGATAATGTCTATGCGCGTTCCTTCATATCCGGATTTGTCGATCGTAATTGCACCGCAATTGGGGCATTCGAAACCGGCAGAGAGACTCAGCACTGTCTGAGTAGCTTTTTCAACTCGCTCCTTAGCGGAATCGAGAACCGAAACAGTAACCAGGCACAGAGATGAGCCAACTCACCTTTGCCACTGATACAGGAACACATTGGAGAACCTCTGAGGTCTATCCAACACTATTGGGCCGCTCTCGTCAATGGGTAATTATTGTAATGGGTATGGATGACCAACTCATGTCCTATGGTCAGAGACAGAAACCTGGTACTTTCGCTGGTCGACAAGAACAAGGTTCTTGAGAGAGATGTCAGATAGCCGTCCACTAGCCGAGGCTCATTGGTCATTCAAAAGGCATGTGAGATGTTGAGAGAAGAATAGATATACTCAAAATGACAATAAAAGCTTGCATAAATCTTGAGATTGGCTCCGATGGTTATACATTGTTGCCGCGGGGCCTCTGAATAGTGGTGGCTAGGTCAGGATGCATGCCTGCATACCTAGCCAGAGAGCAGGACATTAAGGAAAGGGAGGGAAGCCATTTTTGAAGAACACTGGGGCAAGTGCCTGAAGGCGTCCCCACAGCATGACCATTCGACCCCCGCTTCTTCATTATGAGGGCTAGGGTCGAGAGCTTTTCCGCTTTGTTGTTGTTGTTGTCGTTGTTGTTGGAGTGGGAAAAAAACAAGGCTCCACAACAGAGTTCCCTATCGGTGCTGGTGGTGGTGTTCGTGGCGGTGGCTCGCAGCACTAGACCTGGAGAGAGAGAGAGACAGAGGAGACTCCAACACTGATTGGGGTGTCGCCGTCGTGGTCCGCGGTGCTTCCATGGTTGCTGCTGTTTGAAACAGCTCCCTTTCCTGCCCTGCCAGATGGAGGAGAGAGCCTTTGGGATAGGGGGGCACAAGCACGATTGGACCGACCACGACCACGACCACGACGAGATGTGAGCGGCCGGAGGAATCAGGCGTGCGCCCCTGCGTCCCGTTGTCGGCTTTTAACATCGCCCAGTCAGTCAGTCCTCAGTCGGTCGCCGGCGGCCGCGGCCCGCGGCCAACCCTCCTCCACGACTGGCTTTCAGTTTGTCTTTCCTACACTGCTCAGAAAATGCGCGCTCTTTTTTCCGGACTCAAAACACATTGGCACAGGCGAGCCAGCAACATCGAGCAGCGGCAGCAGCGGCTTATTTATACACAAGCAAAATGCAAACCAGAAGCGAGCGCGCACGCAGAGCGAAAGTTATGTTTTCCATGCACAAAAGGCTCCCTTCTGTTTCGCGCGCTCTCTGTCTCTTCCACTCTGTTGCTTTCATCTTGTTCCCGTGTCTCACCCTCTTTCTCTCTCTCCCTGTCTTTCTCTCTATCTCGTGTCCCTCTGTCTGACTCTCTCCCTGTCTCTGTCTCTCTTTCTTCCCCTTGGTCATTACTGAGGATATTTAAAGTCATAAACACCCTTTAATATTCCACCAACTATCATATATATATATATATATCTCAATAGACATCACTATACGTAAACTGAAATGATGAATAAAAAGAACAATGAAACAACGCTCACCCATTTAACCAAGAGATTTGTCAAATTATTAAATGCCAACTCAGATAGGGTGGTTAACCTAAATGAGGCCTCAGCTAGGCTAAGTGTTGCAAAAAGGCGTATATACGATATTACCAATGTTTTGGAGGGCATTGGATTGCTGCAAAAGACGTCAAAAAATGTCACAAGATGGGTAGATTGCCCCAAGGATAGCCCCTTTGCTGCTCCACCGAGCGCTAACACAAATAATCAATCGTTGACAGACGACACTAATATTCAAAAGACTGCCGGCCTCAATCTAAATTTAAGAAGCCTTCCGGATGCTGAATTGTTAGCCTTGATTCAAACCTATCAGAAATTAGACCAAGGTATCAATGATCTAGAAGCAAGTATAAGGCAACAATTGAATGCCGACGGGGCCTATGTCACATACCATGATATAAAGTCATCATTTAACGACCAGACTGTCATAGCTGTGAAAGCACCACCAGAGACACGACTTGAGGTCAATGAAAACCTACAGATCAACATCAAAAGTGAAAATGGACAGATTGAAGTTTTTCTATATCAACATTCTAATAGCCATAGCCAGAATAATCCCCCCACACCAGCACACCCCCAACCACAAGACGTTTTCCCATCGACATCTCAATCAACAACAGACGCTGTATATTATGATCCAACTTCTGGAGTTTCGGATACATATTACAATGATCCAACGCTATCATCAGCAATATCCGGCGAAGACGAGGACCCCTTCAAGCCTCTGGTTCCTTTCGAGGCGCGCGAAGAGCCTCAATACAACTTCGTCTTAGATGAGAATTACACAATCAACTCTCTCTTTCCTGACGATAACTTAGGCCTCTATTAGAAATTGTTTATATATATAAAGATATATATACATATATATATGTAAATTTGCCCGCAATGTGCTAGAGGGTGCCCACCTCACTCAGAGAAGATAGTCCGAGATGTCTGAGAGCCGAGTTGGTTGTTCCAACAAAGACGGATCACCGAGGACGAACTCGTATCGTTTATTTGAGAATGCATAGATTATTAGCATCGTACAAGTGCTATCCAGAATTTCTAGACACCTATCTCTAGCTACTAAATTATAACATAATCTCAGTTTGTGATTCAATTTTGGAGGACTTTTCAATGCAGCAACAGATCCGAGGCACATTTCGCTTGCGACATGGTGAGCAGAGATCATTCTTAGATGATTATTATCATATTTATCTAATTAAAACCTAACAATTATGCTTTCACATGGCAGAGTAGCCTCCATCAATAGCCATTGTAATGCCTGTTATCATGGCCGATTCTTTTCCGAGCAAGAACAGTATAGGCTCAACGACCTCATTGATCTCTACAATCTTGCCATTGGAATCTTTGAGAGAATCATCTTCTTCCTCTCAGGATCGCCCCAATGTCTTTTGCCCATCTCGGTCCAAACGACAGTTGGATTAACAGAATTGACCCTGACATTGAATGGAGCCAACTCAACTGCAGCACACTTGGTCACCATGTCCAGGGCTGCCTTACTTGCCGCATAAGTGAGTTGATCCTGAATAGCGGCCAGACTGGCAACGCTAGAAACGTTGACGATTGTGCCTGCTTTCCTCGCTTTCATTCCAGGAGCGACAAATTTTGCGAGATTGATTGGACCTTTCACATTGACATCGAAAGTTCTGTCTGCCTTGTCTTTTTCAACCTCCACTAAAGAGCCACGAGCAGAGAAACCAGCATCGTTGACAAGGTAGTCGATCTTCCGGTTACGGAAGGGCTGCAATTTCTGCTCAGTTTCCTCCCAATTGCCCAGGTCCAGAGGAACTATTTCGATGGAATCGCCTAGCTCATTCTTCAGGCTCACCAGCTTCTCTTCTGTCCTTGATAGGGCGATAACGTGAGTGCCAAGGCTCGTGAGCCGACGAACCAGTTCTCGACCTATACCCGAGCCGGCACCGGTGACTATAGCTGTCTTGCCTTTAAACTGGCACTGATCCATGATGGATTAGTTATAGAAAATGACTCGAATGAGTGATTGGAGGGAGACTCGACAAACGAGACCACTAGGACAAAGACTCAGATATTGTTGCTGCAATTAAAGTCCCAAAATCGATATGGTTCGTTTTTTTGATACCTAACAAAAGACGGAAATCAATCAGTCGCGCATCCGAAGTCGTATGAGTCTGCAAGCCATTCGCCCTGAGGGTTAAATTCGGACAGATGCATTTTTAACGATGACGATTGCAGAGAGGGAAGTAATCTTTATCACATTACGTCGGAAAGATTCACTAGCGACCAAGTAAACTCCGAGACTATCACGAAATTCCTGGAAGAGAGATAACAAGGATGAGCTCACAGTAGCAATCGGTCGACTTAGCTTAATTCTGGATGGGATCCATACCTATGTCCCAAACCAATAATCTACCAACTACGTTCATTGTACGCGCCGAAGTTTCAACCTTATCCTACTGATCCGCAAATTCAGATCGGCAATAACATCTAGTGAGAAAAAGGAGATCGTGAGGATGAGAAACATGCACAGACGCAACCTCACTGTTGAGCATTGATATTACCTCTCTACCTCAAGCTTGACCAATCACCTCTTGTTCGAAGCCTCAGATTACAAGCGTTCAGGCGTCGCCGTCACACTGTGATCGGGCTGCAACAACCATCAACGGCCTCATTCTTGATGCGGTCCCAGTCTCTCTAGAAGTCCTAAGGGAATCGTTGCAACCCCTAGCTGAGCTCATCATATGATCTGATCGTTGGTTGCCGCCCAGGATAAGCTTGCTACAAGAAGACACATAGTAAGAGCCATAGATTCTTCGATCACCCAAATGGAAATCAGAAAATCAGTTAGACTTAACTCACTTTGATCTGCCTGCAGATGTGTTGTGCACGGAGATAAAATGAATCATCGTCTTTATCAGTAACTACCAGTCTTACCAGCCTTATCGGCTGAACTTGAATGAACGAGCGCCCTCCGAATAGTTTCAACCTGACGGTCGGTGGTAGTCACATGTTATCTGAGCAACATCGGAGGTTGCCTTAACTCTAGGAGCAAACTTTGTTTATGGAATTTTGGAGTCTCGATAAGACCCCAAAATAAGTACACTATCTGCACAGCTCGAGCAAGAAACCAGGACACATCATCTGGAGGAGAGAAAATCAGTCCCAGTCTTAGCAAGTAAAATTTTTATGTCATGTAGACTAAAATTGGTCGGCGAATCGCCCTTTTTTTTAATCAGTTCGGATCCTAAGAGCTTTTCATGACTTCTTGAATGGCAAACATCGATGAAACTTGGAAACACAAGCTTTTAAATGGTTAAACCAACCGGAAGATACTCTTTGGAAGAGACACAGTTCGAAATTCGAACTGTGTCTTGAACTTTCAGTTTGTCAAGCCGATTTCGAGAAGACTTTTCGATGCAGCAACAGATCCGAGGCACATTTCGCTTGCGACATGGTGAGCAGAGATCATTCTTAGATGATTACTATTATATATTTATCTAATTAAAACCTAACAATTATGCTTTCACATGGCAGAGTAGCCCCCATCAATGGCCATTGTAATGCCTGTTATCATGGCCGATTCTTTTCCGAGCAAGAACAGTATGGGCTCGATGACTTCGTTAATCTCTACAAATCTTGCCATTGGTATCTTGGATAAAATCAGCTTTTTCTTCTCCGGGTCGCCCCAATGTCTTTTGCCCATCTCGGTCCAGACGACAGTTGGATTGACAGAATTGACTCTGACATTGAACGGGGCCAACTCAACCGCAGCACACTTGGTCACCATGTCCAGAGCTGCCTTACTTGCCGCATAAGTGATGTGATCCTGTATGGCAGCTAGACTAGCAACGCTAGAAACGTTGACGATTGTACCCGACTTTCTGTCTTTCATACCAACTGCAACAAGTTTGGTCATGTTAATGGGTCCTTTGACGTTGATATCGAATGTTTTGTCTGTCTTGTCTTTTTGAATCTCTTCAAGGGGACTACAAGCGGAATAAGCCGCGTTGTTGATGAGGTAATCGATCTTCCGGTTGAGTAGAGGCTCCATCTTCAGCTCGGTCTCGTCCCAACTACCTAAATCAATGGGTAAAATCTCGATGAGATCACCTAGCTCTGCTTTCAAAGCCTCTAACTTTTCTGCGGTCTGCGATATGGCAATAACATGGGTCCCTAATTTTGTGAGACGATGGACCAGCTCTCTACCTATACCCGAACCAGCTCCTGTGACTATAGCCGTCTTGTCTTTAAACTGTTCTTGATCCATGGTTAAAAGTACTGCGTTCAGCTGTGCTCTGCACTAAGAGTTATCGATTCTAAAATTTATTGAAGGTCACGATGATGGAGAACTGGCTACTGTTAGCCCGAATCAACAGGTCGGTCGAGGTATTTATACTCCACGATCATTTTGGTGGATGTTTTGCCGCCAAATTGTAGATTGACATCACTCAAGAATCAGATAGTAGCACATCTGAGGTAGTGGGCGTAGGCCCGTCATCACAGTAGCCGTCTTCTATTCGCATGGGAGCTCTCATATTCAACAAGAGCGATGGCTGACAAAAACGACGACATCATTGCGAGGCGAGCATTGGGTAGCTCCTGTAGCTTCTCGAGCTTCTTGTTGGATTCTCGATCATTTCATTTCCAACATAAACAGGCTGATCTCAATCTAGAAAGGGTCTTGATCCAAGATTGAGCCAAGAGACATCGCCCTTGTCGCACATCAGATGAATAACAAGAGAGAAAACGGGCAACCGGCATACTGTAATACAAACAATAGATGACGACAAGAAACTCGCCTGCACAATCAAGGATGAATTTCGCTTAACGACAGACAAGATAAATTTGACTCCACTCATCACTTTGTTTATATAATTACTATGTTTCTTCTCGCTCTTCATCAATGAGATTCTTATTGCTTGATATAAAGATTGATAGTAAACCACTACCATAACCTAATTAGTCAATCTTAACACTTGAATATATTCTTCTAACAAACCAAAAGCAGGCGAAGAAGCCAACTGTTCCGGTCATTAAGAAGAACAAAAACACCATTATGGAGGTGTATCCAAAGTACAATAATGTAGACACGAATCCGGAGATGCTCATCTTGGATAGAAAGTAATGGACGCAATAGACAAACAAGTAAAACGAGGCGAATCCACTTGTCAAGAATGATCTCCACCACCAAGCGTGATCCTCGGCGCATAGATGGAAGTAGCATAATAACACCGTCGTCTCGCTACATGTTATCACTAATATGATGAAGACTACGAACAGGAATCCGAACATGTAATAAGTTTGATTCGACCAGAGACTGTTGAGAATGAAGAACAGTTGGATGAATATGCAGCCGAACGGTAAGATGCCACCCATTACTATAGCTGGCGTTGCTTGAGTGTAAATGGACTGCTCTGGTATTTGGCGAGGAATCTGGTTTGTCCTGGTTGGCATTTGTAAAATTGGCTTTCGGAAACCGAAATAAGACCCGATGAATGTGAGTGGGAGCGAGATGAGCATCCACATTGCCAGTAGTCCGATTAAGGTTCCAAATGGTACTGCAGCTGAACTAGATTCTGTCCAGAGAATTAGGTTCATTATGAAGAATAATGAGAACACAATGCCGGGACATAGGAGGGCAGTGAGTAATATGTTCAAACCCCAACTATAATGGCCAAAATACTTGCATAGACGGGCGGATACGTAGCCTGCTGGTGTTCCTAGGCAAACAAACATCACTAAGGCGCAAGTCATCAGGGATCCACGATTCGCTGGGGATAAGAAACCAAGGCACGCGAAGAATAAAGTTATAAGTGTCATGAATAACACCTGTACTCCGCTTCCCAAGAAAACGGATAACAACATTGAGTGTCTAGGGGGTCTAAATACATCGCCGTGGACAAGTTTCCACCCAAATTCCTCCTGCGCATCGTCATCCAAGTCGAGCTGATTGTATCTAGCTATGTCCTTGTGAAGTGTCCTCAACAGGATCATTGCTACCATTCCTGTCAGGAATAGAACTATAACCATCGAATTCAAGATGGAAAACCATTGGATGTTGGTGTGCGCCGACGAGGCAAGAATGTAGTCCCAACGCGACGACCATTTGATGCTATTATCTTTCTCGAACTCGACAGAGTATGTGTAATATATATCGATAGTTCCTGAATTTTCGGCCGGTATTGCTAAGAGCTCCTTATCTGATGAGCACTGGTTTTCTGTAGGCTCGGTTTTATGATCGATACTTTTCAAACCAACTTTCACTGATATAATCCTTCCACCTTCGCTACCAAACGCAGCACCCCAAGCTTCATTCTCACCTGAGTGATAGGTTATACGCAGGTTGATATGATTAAATATGTAGTAAGAATCGTGCTTGTCGAAACGAGGACTCAGTTGGGAGCATACCGATTGGGCAATGCCCTGTTCATTCACATAACAACCCATAGGAAATCCAGTTGAGCAGTACTGACGATCCTCGTCGAGGAAGCACCACGTTACCGGCATATTGTCAACAATCCAATGGTGTTGATAGTTCTCATAAGCGCCTTTCCTTAACCTATCAAGCTTGTATTTATCATCGGGATTGGTCATATCATAATGTTTGTGACATAACAATTTACATTGTTCATTCTTTAAGAAAGTAATGTTATAGGGACTTGGTCTTATTCTTTCTCCGAAAACAATTTGGCCCAAGTTTTCAACCGGCCATTCTCTTGACGAGGACTGGCAAAAGTCAAAATAACTATATTCGTAAGGTAGAGCTGATTTGTCGGAGTCTAGACGATTCACGAATAGATTGACAGTGGATTTGCATGTTTCGGTTGAGTTTTCTGGCTTGCAAAAATTCACCGGAGCTAAACCTGGCAAGTAAAATGATTCTGTCCTCTGGGGGAAATCTATTATATTGTATATAATAACAGCTATGATGAATAGCCTGTGATGATGCCCGAAGTAACACATGTTGGTTCTAGTTTGAGGTCACCTCTGACATAATTTGACAATAAGTGTTGATTGTTGTCACCTGTCCGGGCGCCTACGTTGAGCCGTGAAGTTGCTCTTTGGCATGTGGGTAAGATTGTCTTCTTTTGATTCAAGCGATGGTCTTGGAAGTGGAGCCATGGATTAGACCCTTGGATCAGCGAGGAGGCGTGGTTGGCTCCGCTCGACGTGGTGCCCTCATGACAACAAATCACCGAGCGAGAAAGAACAAGTGAACAAGGCGACTGGAGTGGAGCAGAAACTGCCGAATCCGAACATGCAGCACTTTTTTCTGTCCGCACATTCTGATTTCCCTATAAAATCACTTATAACCAGAGATCTTGTGTCGCTTCGAATCGGAGCATATCACTTATATTATTTATCCCCGTCAATCCATATTGCCGGCCGACTTAAAGTCTAGAATATTCCAATACATGTTACTAGTTGCGATGCGTCTTCAGTGAGGAAAACAATGCAAAAGAAGCTCATTAACCTTTGTAGGTTAATACTGTCAGATAAAAATACCAGGAATCTATTCTTCTTCCTTCTTGTCAACTTAGTATTCGCCTTTGTAGAGCTCTTCTATGGACTCCTCACAAATAGTCTGGGTCTCATATCAGACTCATTCCACATGTTCTTCGACTGCTCAGCACTATTACTTGGTCTAGCAGCCTCATTAGTCGCGAAATGGAAACCTAGTGATAAATTTACCTACGGCTTTGGCAGGGCCGAGATCCTGGCTGGCCTTGCCAATGGTTTATTTCTCCTTTTCATAGCATTATTCATAATGAAAGAAGCTATAGAAAGAACGTTTGAGCCACCTGAAGTACATCACGAACGATTATTTGTAATATCTGTCCTGGGATTTTTAGTGAATTTGATAGGTATCTTTGTCTTTCAGCATGGTGGTCAGGCACACCATCATCACGGCGGAAGTGGATGTTCACATTCGCATGCGGTCTCCAAAAAAGCAACCCATCATAGTCATCACCACGATAAAAAATCTCAGAACATGGAGTACACTTATGACAACCTACACGGCTACACTCACTACGCGAGTCCAACTGTAATCACAGGAACTGATAATCCAGGAACCCTCCAAGGAGACTCTGTGGCTTTAGATATGAACGGATACTCCAATAATAACAGCAATTCTGTACCATCAATGCATCATGAAAACCACAATCATGGCCACCATCATAGTCACGACCATAACCTCACTCACACATTCGAACCGGATAAGGATCCGTTATTTTCCTCTCCCGCATCATCGAAATCTCACTCTCACGGCGGGGCACATCGGGGACAAATAATGCAAAGTGTGTTCCTTCATATCGTTGCAGACACATTAGGGAGCATTGGTGTGATGGTATCAGCATTGTTGATGAACCAGTTCGGTTGGATGATAGCAGATCCTCTATGTTCATTATTCATTGCTATCCTCATATCAGTTAGCGTGTATCCTCTTTTGAGGGATTCCATGTATATACTTATGCAACGGGTTCCAGTAGAACTGGATAAGAAGCTGCCTGAATGCCTGTCGCAGATACAACATTTGCATGGTGTTTTAAATGTATACGAAACTCACTTTTGGACAATGAACAGTGATACGTACATAGGTTCTTTGAAATTGGAGGTGCGGCCTCAGGCGGATTATAAACAAGTCATGGACCAGAGTAAACAATTATTATATTCCATTGGAGTGACCAAAGTGCATATACAAATAGATTATGCAATATGATTTTGAGTGTGCGATTAGGCATCAGATAAGATATACATGAATGTGAATTTTTCTCGAGACAACAACGAAACGATAAAGAATAGTAACTATCGCGTCAGTGAGCACACGGACCCATGTGATGTAGAGAAACAATTCAGGGAATAAACTCCATTCATTCTCTGATGAAGAGTCTTGTATGACGCAAAATGATGGCCTCATTAAGCGTTCAGATTTCCTATCCACGGGATTGGTTGGTTGAGAGTGTCTGGAGGAAATTGCAACAAGGATGCCCCCCGCAAACTATTGCGCTAGCGCTGGTGGCTCTTTATTGCCACCTTCTTTTTTGTCCTTATTTGTACGTATCATCGAACTAGTATGATGGCTGAGAGATTGAACGAGGGACAGTCGCAGTTGCAATTGTTTAATTAACAGGTGTCTGTTTGATGACGCTCTTGATGGTTGGCACTCGCTAGGTGTTTTGACATGATTGTGTGCACTAAATCCCTGATTATATGAAAAAGCAAAGTGTTTGCTTAGGAGGAGTCAAAAAGGAGCAGCATGTTTGAAACGGATTGTTTATTTCGCCCTTGTTCTAGTCGTGATTTCAGTTGTTTGATGTGAGAAAATGATGAATTTCCTAGAGATTTTTGCGTTCCAATGATGTAAAATCCCATTGCTCATACTACTGACCTTTTGCGCTATCATATTCAAGTTTCGACCAACTTTGTAAGAGGTCACCAAGAACTGTTGAATAAATCGTAGAATTGACGAAACCAATTGGCTTCAATACTTTATTTGCTTTGAATAGTTAAACACTTGAACAATTGAGATGGAACAATCTAAGGGCGGGCAAGGCGGCGGCCGAAGTCCAGTCCCGTTAACTGATGAGGCCGACGACGATGACGATTCATCGAGCGCCTATGGTCGTACGATAAGACGGATAATGCAAAAGACACGCACTGTTACGGAGCCAGCTCTGAGCATCCCATTGGCCTCATCATCTAGTCAGAGACAACAGTTGGCGTCTTGCCACTCAGCGACGGGCATCAATCAACAATATCCAGATCACCTGCCCAACAATGAGACGCCTCTAAATGGTGGCCAATCTGAGTACTCGAGCACAAACAACGTCGACGGTGGCTCGCAGAGGTGTTCAATTATCTTCCATCCAGACTATGAAAGTCGCTCATTGTACTCCATAAGCGAGTTTGGCGCCGATACGCCCAGATTGAATGACAGAAGATTCACATTCTACAATGGCGATCCAGCCGGCTCGGTGGGCTCGCCTCAAGCCACCATGTTTAGAGCAGCGAACAGGATGTTGCATAATCAATTTGAAACCTCGTTCACAACGATTGGCACTCAATATGAACAAGCTAGTGTTGAAAATTTCAACCAATGGGCCTCGTCGTTGGACGAGGCGGGCCAATCGTCGGCGATGAATGCGATGCATTACATGAGGACCAGACCATTGGTTAGGAGCCGTTCATTCACACGATCCGGTAGAGCCGAGTATTTAGATTTCAAAGACTCCATATCGAGAGATTCTCGTCTTCGGGCCTCTGTCAGTAGCCAGTTTTCCACAACCTCAATGACTAGCAATGTACGACAAAATCACTATCAGAAGCATCACCACAATCATAATCAACACCCTCACCACCACCAACATCTTCAACAGAGTCAGTCGCCTAGACAGCAGCACTATGGGAGCAATTATGATTACTACTCCAGTTTGGCCTCAGCAAATGAAGCCACAAGTGGTCCGAGTGAGGAGGGCGAGAGTTCAGAGCCGTCAGATGAGCAGAATCTACATATCAAATGGTCTTGGAGAAATCTGAAGAGAGAATTCAAGCTATCACATTCCGAAGATCTATTTCATCTCTATCAAGCCAAATTGCAGCAATCCTTTTTCGTTGCCCTACTCATACTAAACATAATATTCAATTTGGGTGCCGTGTTCTCTTATACGCTCAGCAAATATCACGAGATGAACATTTATCTCGTATTAATGCGAATGGCCTCGGTTTTTGTGATGATTTCATTCCTGATACTAATCTGGTACAATAAGGTGTGGATTCAATCAAAATTTTCACGAACAGTTGCCTCTTTGGCCGTGCTGATGGCCATGATATTTGGCGAGGCCAGTGGAGCTATCTGTGCATTGGTCAATGATCAGGCAACCCCCTTGGCAAGTATCAGGCGAACCTATTATCTGATAATCACGAATCATGTTTTTCTCCCATTTCCGACCAGAATTCAAGCCTGCGCGGCCACAATCATAATTACCTCATTTGAAATCATCGTCACCTATATCAGCAGGCGCGATAACAACTGTCGTCCCGAGTATCTAACTCCCTATTTGATTGCTGATATAATTTTCTACGCCTCGAGCGCGATGATTGGATTTCAGATCACATTTTTACTAGAGATTGCCATCAGAAGAACCTTCCTTAATCATAAATATTGCATTCAATCAACGTACAAGTTAAATTATGAAAAAGAACAACAAGAACAATTGTTGCGCTCTTGTTTCCCTCAGCATCTGATAGAACAAATCCGCAACGATATAAGACAGTCCATTGCAATTATAAACAAACGACAATCGCAACCATTTAGGCCATTCTATAATTTATATGTGAAAAAATATGAGAATGTAACCATTTTATATGCGGACATCGTGAACAGTATGAACTTGACTGATAAATTGAATCCTGCTGAATTGGTGGAGACGTTGAATGAACTTTATGGCCGCTTTGATGAATTGGCAGAAAAGTACAATTGTCTGAGGATAAAATTGCTCGGAGATTGTTATTATTGTGTCTCCGGTTTGCCTGAATACGATCAAGACCATGCAATCAAGTGTCTCCTGATGGGCTTGGGAATGATTGAGATTATACAGTCAATTAGACAATCGCGAAATGTCGACATAGACATGCGAATTGGAATTCACTCTGGCTCAGTACTGAGTGGCCTACTGGGCCTGAGGAAGTGGCAATTTGACATTTGGTCATTTGATGCAATGAAGGCAAGTGCCATGGAGCACAGTGGTCAGCCAGGCTTCGTGCACATCACCCAAAGGACTCTTGATCTCATACCCAAGGACCACGAGCGGCGCAAAGATTTGATTATTACCTCAACTCGCCAGTCGGACGATAGCGAGACCACCTATCTAATATCAGAGCGCCTCTCCCGTAGGTTATCTCAAGAATCCTACTCGGCTGGCTCTCACCTAGGTGCCAGTGGCGGTCGTCGGAGACGTGAAGGTCAGTCCGAAAAACTGAAGGCCTACATAGAGAAGCTGCGTGTCAGGCCGACTGCAAGCGCAATCGACTTCACCCAACGTCGTATGGCCCTCGAGAGCAGCCTGAAAAAGTACCGCGAAATACACGAAAAAGTGGACGAAACGATGAAGACTGCCATCGACGAGATGCCGCTTGGAAGGTGAGTAAGCTTGGCGTTGATCTTGGCGGTCCTGGTGGGACATGCCGAAGTTTGAGTTGCTACTTTGTTGCCCTTTTGCTCTCGACTTTTCTTTCGACTAGGGCCACCTGATCGGACAATAATCAATTCCGGCTGGAAAGCAGTGAAACACACACTAGCTGATGGTGAGAAATGTGTTAGATTGAAAGAGGCCAAGCAGTGTGGGAATTAATGCACTCAAATGGACAGGAAGAATCTGGTCACTTTATTGTAGTCTGATTTCGTTGCTTTGCCTGTTTAATTAGTCCAGTTTCTGGCTTGCTAGTTGCCAAAATCGCCCGTCAGCGCCTCTCAATGACTACCATTCCATTGTATGGACCGTTTAGAGGTCTAAGTAATCTCACAAACGAACCAATCTCGCCCAGTGGAGACCAGATGACTGCTGCTGTTCTGGCTTGACTTAAGCCAGATAAGCGAGCCAGCAGTGGTCAGGCAGGACAAGCTAAGCTAAGAGAGGTAGCTTAGGCGAGTCTTGCTGGGGTCAAAGAGACGAGCAGGCTTTTATTATTAGGTTTTCCTCGCGCTCTGCCTGTGCTCAAGTCAATTGAATCATGGAGCTCCCAGTTGGAGGCAAACTTGCAAATTCCCAATGGGAATTTATATGGCTCCAGCCTGCCGGTGGCAAGCCAAATCGGCCATCCTCTTATAGGAGATTGCCGGAGGTGTGGTGCCCGAGTGAGCGAGTGGCCATTGGCGCTGGCTGACCCATGTGGGCCGGCTGGCCCCCTGCGGAAGCCTCCATCAATTGGCCAACTTAATAGGTGACGGGCCAGTGCATTGGTCGGGCGCAACATTCGAGCCAATCACGATTGTAATTCCAGCCCAATGGCAAAGATAATAGGCAACAACGATGATATTCAATCTGGCCTGTTTATCGGCCGATAAAGGAGAGCTTGCGAGAGAAGGCCGCCAATTGGAAGGTCTCTGAAAGAGCTTTCCTCTGCTCTGTAGCCTAGATTGCGAGGTTCATGCGCTAAATCATCTTGGCTTGCATAGTGCTAACACAATGCTCACTACCCTTAGCTCTACTCTGGCTCATTCACTCCCCTAATGCACATTGTTCTAACGGGCTCTCTGGATTGGGCTGGTCTGTTGGCCGTTCCGAGACGTTCGGCTTGTTGTAAACGAGACGGTTTGATTGAGGCTTTATTTTGCTATTGAGAAGCGTCTTGTTTAGGCCAAGCTCAGCGGTCTTTTTGTGGAAATCACTATATAAAAAGCGCGAACTAGAGAGAGAGTGGGGCAGTGGAAAAAGGTGTACATGGAGCAGACTTGAGGCCTTCAATAGGCCATCATAGAGGCGCTCATGTATTTCGCGCTCCCTCTGAGGTGTGTTGTGGCAAAGGAGCGTTACGAATTAATGCGACTTGTAAGTTCCAAGCGATTGAAGTGTAAATGTTTCTGCCCGTTGTTCCACTGCAATGTAGTTAACGACTTCATACAATATGAGGTCAGGCCGCCTTTCATTTTGCCGCCCTTGCGCCCACAAGAACAACTACAATTTTGAAGCCGCCAAATTGGGACCTTTAGCCGCCCATCTGCATCCTCAAAAGGTGTAGAATTCCACAATAACTCTCGAATTAGGCCTAAATTGAACATCTTTATCGGCAGCTTGATGCGGATAAAGATGAAAGAGAGCCACGGACAGAAATTTGTACATATAGAAAGAGAGAGAGAGATAAGGGAGAATAAAAGAAATCGAAACTCGTTTTATGCTCCTCCGCGGGCTCTCCTCCAGAGCAGACGGGCTGAAAATTGGATTTGAGCTTTCATTCGACTCCATTTAGAGCCTCACTTGGACACCTGCTGCTTGTCGGCAAGTAGACATGGCACATAAGAAGGAGTGGGAGTCGCGGACCTCATTGAGGCTCGCTCGTGTTGCGCTGAAATTGGACAACACGCAAATGGGAGAGATAAAAGCTAACAACATGATACAAATTCGCTCCAAACTAATCCGAACCAAACGCCGACTGGGCAACCCAAACGTTTGACGACAAAAATCTGGCTGGTCAATGGATTTGTGCTCTGGCGGTGACATATCAATTTGGTGCCATGGGCAAACTGGGCGGCCCAATCTCGCGCCACGATCATTGTGCGCCCGCTCGTTCCATTGCTCGGCCCATTGCAGCGCCTGGAAGCAGTTGTTTTTCTTCGACTGCTTCGGCCTGCCTCGCATAATGGCCAGAACAAGGTCCAATTCCGGCGAGCTGGAACTGGAAAAAGATGGCGCCATTGAGATGGGCCCAATGGGCCACTATTGCGCCACCAGCCACCAGGATCAGCGCCGGCGGGGCCAACACAAGGGGGCCATGCAGGCGGGCGGCTCGGATAAGGCGGAGGGGCAGGTTGGCGAGAAGGAGGGCCGAAGAGGCACCAGCAGTGGTTACAAATGGCGCCAGACTGGCAGGAGGCCCAATTCAAAAGGCGCAAAACCAATTGTCCGCTCGCCCAGCAACAAGGCTCTCATCCAAACTGATCCCCTGTTTCACTTGTACCTCATTTGTGTGGGCCTCATATCACTCTCCATTCTGGCCATCAAGTGTCTGATCCCCGGAATGCCAATCTACTCGCACACAGTCATCGGATTTGCCTTCCTGCTGGCCATAATCCTCGTCTCAACCATTTACACACAGTTCAAGTCGCGAAAGGTAAGCTTCTCTCCCTAATGGCAAACCACTGGCACACCTTCCAATGGTTTGACTTATCAGACAGTCCAGATATATATATATATGTATGCATTTGATTTAGCCGGCAGACTCTAGATGAAACTTACCTCTACTGTACAGTTGTAGTTCCAACTCTTAGCCAATGCTGCAATCAGCATACTCTAATTAGTGGCACCCACTTGGCCGCCGTTCAGCGCCTTGAGACAGTGGCCGTTTTGTTCTGTGCACTGCAGACTCGGGCGCTAAGGGGCAGCAGTGCGAGCGGGCGACTCAGTGCAGCACAATGCAGCAGTTCCACCGATGGGGCGCCGGAATTCCAGCCCAACCCAGTGGACCGTTTTGGCGCTCTCGTTAGGGCCTGTTGGCCAGCCCAAATGGGTGGGAAAGAATGTCTCTCGTCCAGTGCTCGCGCCTCAGAGGTGGTCTCTGCCCAGTCACGGGCTCTCGTCCCTCTCCAGCCGGCCTTGTGCAGGTTTATTAGCTAAATTGACACGCCGCTTCACAGACCTCCGAGCCAGTTCTCATCACTGCCGTCCGACAGCTCCAAGGCGAGGAGGGGAATCCATCTCGCGCGTCCATCTTCATTTCGCTCCCACTCGCTTGATTGGCAGCTCCGAAAGGCAGAGAGTTTTGTCGCCAAAAATCCGTGAATCGTTGTCATTGAATAGACCCATTCGCACGCTCTCAACCCATTCGACTTTTGGAACCTCATCCTTCAGCCTTTCCACCAGCCAAGCGAGGCCACCCAGCTGGCCAGTCTAGCGGATGCACTGCAGTGGTGGGCATAGAATGGGTCTGGCATGTCGGTTGGATAAAATTGAATTGTCCTGGCAGCTTTTTGCAGACCATTTAATTGTTAAACAAGAAAACCAAAGCAGTGAGCCACACACAGATCTGCACAGAGATGCGCTGCAAGATACGCCGCGCGCGCGCGAGTCAAATTTTCCGCCCGTCTCTCGTGCAGTGGGCCCAGTGCAGTGCCGCAAACAAAGCCCACACTGTGGCACTCCTCACTTTTGGGCCCTCGGGGGCCGAAGTGAGACCAGAGTGGCGGCCCAGTCGGCCACTGATCGCACTCAGCAGTGGTCCCGCTCCTCAGGACCACCAGCTGAGCCGGCCCTTTTCAGCCAGCCCTCGGGAGGCCAGTGGATCGCGCCAACAATGTCAAATGACTTTCCGACACTGCCAAACGGCTGGCCACCAGTGGCACTGCCGCGGCCCAAGCTGAACGACAGCGCTGTTTTTTCACTCGCTCTCTCCTTTCCTCTCTGCTTCCGTTGATAGTAATAGCAATAATAATAATAATAATAGTGATAGTGATTGTGATAATAAGCAGAGGCGAAAATATCCGTCCGATCGGAAGGGAGTCTGTGCAAGCCTTGCAGTGCAAGGCTGGCGTCTCAATTCGCCTGCAGGCGCGCGTATAGTTTCTGCGGGCCCATCATTAGCCTAGGGCCGCATTGGACTGCGTGCTTTACCACTGCAGAGCGTCCTGCAGACTGGCCGCCGGGCACACAAAAAGTGCCCTCAGCACCCCCAGTTCACAATGCCTGATAGAGTTATTTTGCCTCCTCTTCCTCTTCCTGGGCCCACCACCGGCGCTGCCAACACAGCGGCGATTTATTTCCTCCTGCCTTGTTTTGACACCGCAGAAGGCTTCCTCACTGGTTTCAAGGGGCCCGCAGGAGGGAGAAAACTAACCCAGTGTTGGGGGAACTGAATCGTCGGAGGTACGATTCCACCACAGATCCAAGGACACAGCAGCGGGCCAAGATCAACAATGCCTCTTTAACTGTAACAAAGCAACGGGCACCCTCGATTGTGGGTCCCCGATCGGGGCTCGAGACTAGGTCTAGACCAATGGAGGAGCCTCTCTTCTCCCTCGTCAGGTGATTTCTCACACACAAATGGCCCACACAAACGGCCAGCTGATGTGTGTTCACAAACATTCCACTGCTCAGCTCATCTGAACTTTGACTTCTTCCCCCTCAGCTAAACCACTGCTTCCTTATCGTATTATTATAAATTGTAAGAGGCAGCAAATTTGGCCAGCCCAGAGTGAGCACAAATGATATCTCTTTTTCTCCTCCTCTGCTCGCGGAATTCTTTTACCTCCCCGCTTACTCTCTCTCTCTCTCTCTTGACTCTCCATTGCCCCTACATTTGCAAAGCAATTCAGCCCCAGGTGCCAACAATAGGAGTCGGCGGTTGCCACTTGGTGACAATCGACTAGCTTTCTGGCGGCCAATTAAGTTATACTTTGCCACCCGTCCTCTCGTACGACTGCTGTCCGATGATTATTTTACGCATTTCAAAAGCAATTTATTCTCAAATTGTTGGCCCCGGAGCTGCACTCTTCTTATCCACCTTCTCTACCACCCCAGATCCCGCTTAACTGGCTCCCTTTCTCTCCTATCCAGCCTCCTGCCTATGCTTCCCTAGTGCTCTTTTCCCCAGAAGCGCGACCAATTGGAACACACGCAAACTGTGCTGTCTCTTCCCTTTGTGCCTCTCATAAACTTGTCTCTCCTCGCTGCCGTTGACCGATCAATTGGCCAATTTGGGCCCCCAATTCAACCATCCTCCGTCGCCTTCGCCAATCGCCCCTTCGTCTCCACTTCTCCAGCCCCAAGGGGCTTCTTATCAATCAAGACTGGGGCCACAAAGGCACTGAAGCGGGACATTGGACGTGCGCCAAAGTGAAAGCGAACCATCAATTATCCCTCTTCTTTATTTAAACTCTTCATTGTTTACGCTAAATGACCAATTGCAGGATGCGCGTGTCGCCCCTTCCTCCACTGCTAACTTAATGATGCTGCCGCCAAAGCCACCAAACTCTTTCCCTTCTCCAGTCTCACTCTTGACTTTCAGCTAGATCTTTCGCTTTCTCTTTTTCCCTCTTCCGCCGACTTCATCGTCTCTACCTTGATGATTCTTTGACGATTCTATCTTCCGTCTAGTGAATTTTAATTTGGCCAAATTGGGATAATTGTCAAATCTTTCGACTATGCTGCGACGAGTATCTCCATCCAATGGGTCCAGTGTCGTGTTGGTAGTGCCATTCTTTAAGCTTGTTTCTGGTAAAACAAGAAGCCGATAATTGAGATAAACGGAAATATTGCTTCTTGTTCTGTCATCATGGTGCTGCATGAGGTTGCACGGATTCATAAATTTTCCATGCGTTCGACTCGCTCTAACCGCAAAAATATTAATGCAATGTGACTTTCGAAGGTCCCGCTTCATGCGCAGTAGCGAATAATTTGAGGGCCGCGGAATGCGCATTAGCGAATTAGCTTCATTAATTTTTCATATCTGTACATACGCGCAGCTATAGGCCATCCCTAACTCTTCTGTTATGTGTGATCTGGTGTGGGTCCTTACTCTTTATGCCCGACTTAGCCGTTGATTCTGCCCAATCCTCTTACACGAACAAAAGTGATAATTAGAAAATTAACATGGCACCTGCTGATTATCGTCCAAACTACACAGATCAACATGCAATTTCGTATACTGCTATGGCTAATCATATCTGCCTCACTCACCATGCTTCAACTGGTAGACCTTATTGTCGTAAGTACATCGACTGGTCTCGATCACTCAAAGCCACATTCTTCCATCATTCATAACTAATCAAACATTTCTCCTCCATCCAAAATCAAACCTAATAAGCCCGACGGATTAGACTCGCTGAATGTTGAGAGTATCGCCAACGTCAGTCGTGCTGATGCACTGAGCTGTGCGTTTGCGTGGGTATGTACGAAGAAGCCAACCCAAGAGGTTGCTAAACTTGCACTAAAGCCTAATCGCTCGGTACATGATTAACCAATAGACAACGATCCTCCAAATCAAGTACTACACATTCACAATCATCGTAGCAATGACTGCCACAAGCATATTCATAAGGATCAATGTTTGGCTCAAGTTTATGATTCACATATCAACGATTATATTTTACATAGTTATAAACAACCCACCAGCTACCATGATGGACACATTGAAAGAATTCCTCCAAACACAGAGCAACAATTGGTCCTTGCTTGATCACAAACAAGAGCTTAGCCATTTGTTCTATATATCCATGATTGCAGTTATCCTGCATTTGATAGACAGGCAAGTTGAGTATATATTGAGTCTGAACATCCAATGGAACGAACAGATTGAAAGCGATCGTATCGAATCAGAGACGGTTGGGGAAATCAACCGAATACTACTTGAGAACATATTACCACCACACGTACTCAAGCGTTATTTATACAATACGACAGTAAGCTATGATCAATTATACCATGAATCTGTAAGTATCATTCTCCCCTTGCCTTTTTTTCTCAATAATTCTTCCCTAGTTGAGTGGTTGAACAACTATAACAACGATAATGTCCGCGATAGGGAGAGAGAGAGATAGCGGCAGAGACTAGAGTGGAACTTAATGACTGGATAAGAAGCAATCAATGGCTCACTCACAATGGCCATTCTGGCGTCCTTTTGCTGTCTTGCTGTAACCGTGTTCGCTGCCTCTTTCATAGCCAAAGGATGGCTATAAAACTCATGCCCACCACTTGGAGTGTAATCTCACGACTGGCTGTCGTTGTTGAGCAAACTTTTCAAACGAAGTGGTCGGCCAAACCACTATCCCATCGTTGGTTGATTCCATCTAACTTGCTGCGAGAGCGTTTCCGAAACCATTTAAATGATTGGCCAATGGTTCGTGTGATCTCTATGCATTGTTGCATTGGGTTGCATCGGGTTCGCTCACCAATCATGACTATGACAACAAATGGCTCCATCTAATTGGAATGGGGACGCAACTTAGGGATGATCAGTTGAACAGATTGGAAGTGTTAGGCGCCATTGAGAGAGTTGTCTAGACTGTTTGCGACAATGATGCAGCTTTTGCGTAAGAGCAAATTCCCTATGAGGAAAGAATCACACAGAAGATGATTTCAAACAGTGCCGACAGCGTTCAACAAAAGCGTTCAACCAGCCACAATAGAACGGCATTACATAATAATTGTTGGGGCTTTAGATGTTTTGCTATGTTTTTATGATGTAACCGTGGAAGCGGGTTCCCCTCCCTCCATAGCAGCAGGCCCACCACTACCATCCTGTCTAATGACAATAAAACAACTACAATGGTCGCCAATCTTGTCAAGGACAAGGATGAATTGAGGTTATTTATGGTGGTTATCCAATGGGATGGGGCGGCGATACAAGTCAACAATGTGCGCAAACTTCATGGGAGCGAAGAATGGAACGCAGAGGCAAAGAGACATGACTGAAAGACGCATGAGTTCCACGCGAGGGAGGGAAAAGTAGGGTCCGCAGTTCTTAGCTGCGCATTATAGATGGAATGCGGCGTCATTTTGGATGAAATCTTATCCCCGAGTCAAGTGGATTTCTGTAAACTGGCCAAATGTTGACTTCTCTTGATCGGTTGCCTGTGTGTTCGTATGGGAGTTTGCTTGCTCTCTGAGAGAATCTCTTGGATGACTTAACAGTTGTCATCATCAGAGGACGATGATCACTATGATCAAAATAGCCTATCATGAAAAGAGTGCAATCATTCGCCAGTCACGCTTGCCTGACTGCGTGTCATCGTAATGGGACCTCCCTCAATTGTGCTAGCAGACTGGCGCAACTACGCAGGCTAGCGAGGAAGCAAAAACGCCACCGATGAAAGAGGCAGTAGACAAATACTAAACTATCTTTATGCCTTTTCCAACCGCCAACGCCAACTTCATCAATTTGTTATGTAAATACATTGGGAAACAAAAACACATGATGGCCACTGACTGTTGCCTCGTGGATCGATTATACTCTGCCGTTCGACATGGTTGCCGGCCAATACAATACAATGCTCGTGGCTGGTTCCCTGGAGCAAACCCTCTATCTCATATAACACAGCACCCATCTTGTGCAGTTATGTTTGCCTCAATACCAAATTATGGTAAGTCTTGTGATCATTCGAAGCGTGCAGTTCTCACACTACTTGCAGACTAGTAGAGGGACGCAACGATCAAAAGGGCCAGATCTTTACTATCTATCTTCATGAAAACTAATAACCAGCACAACCCTACACGAACAACACAGAGAGCTTTTATACTGAGAACAGTCTCAATGAGCAAGGGCTGAGATGTTTGCAAGTGCTCAATGAGATAATATGCGATTTCGATCAATTGCTCTCGCATCCAGCCTTTAGGAAGATAGAGAAAATCAAAACCATCGGCAGCACCTACATGGCAGCCTGTTTCGACGTGAACCGGCGCACTTCAGATTGTACACTGGTAAGTAGCCGCCACTAGTGGAACCTTATCGATGGTGACACTTGCAAAGGCTCGCGCCTGGCGATCTCTGAGTCTGATGACGGTGAGCAGCCCTCCTCGCACCTCTCGCCAGGTACACCTCACGCGCCCACGAGCGACAAGTTTTATGGCACGCGCGCCACTTTGGGCGCGGGCACCGCAAAACAACGGCCCCTCTCCTCTCAGAGGGCTGCAGCCGCGAGAAGGGTTGACGACGATCTGTGCAGCCGCCGGCCTTTGGACTGGGGCGTTTTTTACAACACTAATGAGCGTGATAAAAGGCGATCGGCCAATTAAACCTGGGCAGGAAAAGGGCCCCGCCAAGGTTTGATTAGCCAATTAAACTGATCTATTTTCCACTCTCCACCCTGGTCCCCGTTCTCCGCACGAGACCCTGGGGTGACAAGTCTTTGATGGGGCCCGTTTCACTTTCGCTTATCATTATTACTATTATTGTTCTCGATAACAACAATGGTAATATTGATAATCCCTATAATTGCTCCCCTTTGGTGCTCATTATTTTTCCAACCGGACCGGATTTTGTCAGTGTGTGCCAGTGTGCCAGCAAATAAGCCGACAGAGGCGGAGAGCTCGGGGCCCAAAACGTTAAAATGGAACCATAAATTAATTTATATTTTTATATCACCGCTAGGAGCTCACCTCTCGAGTGGCCGCTCGAGGGCGAGCGGCCCAAATCATGAATCCTTTGAACACCAAGTTGGCCTTCACCTTGAACTGGCACGCTTTCACTGAAACCAACTAACAGGAAAAAAATATCCACCCAAATTGATGATTAATTAAAAACAATCAGGATTCACCGGAAATTGCCCACTCGCCAGTGATTGGCCTGAAAGGGGGTGGCTGGTCGAATCCGCTGATGGCGAGCAGCAGGCAGAGTATCTGTTCCACTATGAACATGAGAGATCCCTCGTCCAATGTGTACCTCAGGGGCCAAGCTGCGGGTGGCTGCGACTCGTTTGAGATGGACGAGCTCGCAATAAACAACGTAGTGACAATGGTTTGCTTTGCCACAGCGTTGATGGAAAATCTGGCCCGCATGAACAAGGGTAAGTAGTAAGCGAAGATGCATGTGTGGGCACGCTTCTTCCATACATCATTGGGCCGCCCTTATTGTTTTGCTACCCACTTGTGTTCAGGCTCCCGTTTTCGAGCGAAAGAAGAAGGCCGGCAGAAAGAGGAGCCCCAAAGAGAAGGTTGTGTGTAGCGAGAGCAGTGAGCATGAGGAGGCAAATGCATAGGGCAAATGCTGGCGATAGAACACTTTTTGACGAGCCTGTTTGTGAGTGTTTTATTTGTGTTTGTGTATGATCATTTCATACAGATCAGCAATAGATGATTGTCCGGATGCCTGGCGGCTTCTTTGGCCAGAACGCCCAAAGAGGCGCCCTGCGACAAAAGGCAGCAGATTGGCATTTTTACCTCCTCGCTTTTGGGAGTAGAAGCCGGGGGGCCCAGAGATAAGGATTTGTGTTGCCGCTTCAACACCAATTTGCCAGTGTACAACCAATGGCCAGTGTAAGAGCACCAAAGGCGGCAGCAGAGGAGAAAATCAAAGAGAAACTTGAACGACCTGTAACTGTGTGAGGCCAGATTAATCGGGCGCGAGGTAACGCATGCCCGCTGGAACTGACCCACTGACTGAAGGCGCTGAACAGCTGAACAGGCTGACTGTGTGGCGCGGCTAGTCTTTGTTCGTCTCTGCCATTTGTGTGCCAACAACAAGCCGCTTTGCCAGAGGGCCCGGCCGCTCTTGGGCGCTGTAAACTTGTAATCGTCGCCGGGCGGGCATTGTTGCCCACACGCCACACAGCCCCTTGGCCCAAAGCAACTAGCTCTTCCTCTCTTCTATTGCCCATTCCACAACAGGTACCGCCATAACCGCCTCTTTCTACCAGAGATTGTTCTATTGTATTTTATTTAAATACTTGTTAACGTCTCATCAGGGCGAGCAACAACTAAAACACCAACAACATTGGTCACTTATATATAAATATCAAAGCGCCAGCGCCGAACAAGCGACCTAAAAAGAGGCGACACGAATCACTATTCGCCGAGAGAGAAAGCCATTGGACAAACGCTTGTCTGCTCTCTCTCTTCCTCTTTGCGCTGAGCGCCTCTGTTTGTTGATCCTAGACACTGGCTGGGGTGACTTTTCAAATGGAGGACAAAACAACAAGTGCTAAAAACAATAATAATCATGATTATTTGATTATCATTCTTGGAGCTTGTTTTTTCCTCTCCATCTTGAAAACGCTTTGCTGCCGCCAACCAAAACCGTTTGTCTGCTTGTATTGAGTTTTGTGCAAGGAACAATTGGAACTCTCACAAACAGTTTATAGTGGACACCAGCACCAAGTGGAATTGATGTGCGAGCAAGCAGCAGCCAGAGACTGTTAGCGGCGGTGTGAGTTGGCGGCTCTTTTGTCTCCAGTGTTGTGCTGAGCTAGCGAGCAAACATAAAGAGAGACGCAAAAAGCAATAGAGAAGCCTACCAGCAAAGCCACTTCGGCCCCTACGGTTTTCCTGCCCATTTGGTGTAAAAATTTCCAAAAACCCGGCGAAGCTTTTGGAAATTTTTACAATTTGTCCAACTCTCAAATGCCCACAAACTCCAACAGCAATTCCAACTGCAACAGCAGCACCACTTGGCACCGCATTGAAGTGGCCCGCTCACTGTATAGGTTGGGCGTTAATTAATTGTGCGAATCTAAATCAATCGAGCGGGGCGGCAGACTGCCTGTGGGCGAGCTCGGGTGGTTAATAAACGGGCATGAGGCCCATTTATTGAATTGCCGCCCGAAGTGAACCGCTTGTTCCCCTGCCATTTGGTTGGCCCTCTGGGCAACGAGCGGTCTTCTATTGAGAGCCTCAACTGGCAGCTCCAATGAGACGGTCTGGACGAAAGGGGAGCCGAAGGTGGAAAAATGAAATTATAACTATATTCCGATGGAGCTGGGGCGAATCATGTTGATTGTTTAGACTGGCTGGGGGCATATAAACCGGAGCTCAATATGTGCAGTGGAGGGCCCACTAGAGACTGGCTGTGCTGGGCTGTGCACTGCAGCGGCCAGAGGCGAGCGCGTGCCTGGGGCCAAAATGGGCGCCTTCTTTGTCGGCACGCAAATCCACTGGTGCCCTTTGGGCAAAGTGATTGTCAGCCGGACGGTTGGTCCTCAGCGTTGGGCGCACAATCATCGCTCCTTAGCTCTTCTCTGCAGCAAACACTAACCATTTTTATCCACCTCTGTCTTCCTCGAACCGACTCCAATCAGACGCCTGGCAAGAGTTCCGTCTGCGCATCGGCATCGCCGTGGGTCCAGTCATTGCCGGAGTGGTGGGTGAGTAGAAGTGGAAGTAGAAGCAGAAAGAGACTCAAACAGGTCGAGAATGGCCGGAGCTCCGGATGTCTCCAGATGAAAGCCTAGTTGAGGCTCCGGTGAACATTTTCTTTCTCTCAAACGAGACACTAATCTGACAGACCCTAATTTTGCATGATTTTCCCTCATTTTGCCTCATTTTTGCTGAATTGCAGGCGCCACCAAACCCACTTACGACATTTGGGGCGACACTGTGAACGTGTCTTCGCGCCTGGAGAGCAGCGGCGTGCTGGGCCGCATACAAGTGAGCGAACAGGCGGCCCAGATTCTCGCCCGCCACGGCCAGTTCGAGGTCGAGTGCAGGGGACCCATCGAGGTGAAGGGCAAGGGCCGGCTGACCACCTACTTGGTGGTGACGCCCTACGACAGTCCGGCGGAGGAGCTCGACTGGGTGCCTTCTGCAAGTCGCAGCGGCTCCACCAGGCCGGCCGAACTGGAGCCCGCCGGCGAGGAGACGGGCCAGACTGACTTGGTGGCGGCCGAGGACGACGAGGACCTGGATGTGGACGTGGCCGAGGACATGTACGCGGGTTGGCACGATGGAGATGGGGGCGGAGAAGAGACGCAATCGGACGGGCCACCAGCAGAGGCGGAGGCAGAGGCGGAGGAGCAAGAGCAGAAGCAGGAGCAGGAGACGGAGGTGAGCGAGTTGGCTGGTGGGAAGGAGGGCGAGCTGGCGGCCAGCTAGGCGAGCTTGCACTGTTTGCAGCCCTTAGAGAGTGACTCGAGAAGCAGCGGGCTAGCACTTGGACCAGTGAGGCCAGAACGAGGGGCATAATTATGAGATAAGGCGAATTATATTGCCAACAGATTGGAATCTTTTGCGGCCGGCCGTTGGGGGCGCATGTGTGTCGCTTGGACAGAGACTGGCGACAAGTTGAGCTCAAGTTTTGGGCCCACTGCCATATTTGGGGCCACACAGATGGAGACTGTCGTGGCGGCTGTGGTGGGGCGGCAGCTGAGGCGAATGCAGAGACCCGGCTCGTGATGGAGATGGAGGGCATGTGGGAGGGATGATGTGTGTGTGTTTGTGGGCGCGTGTGAGTTTTGGCGCCGGCTCGGAGGGGCGAGTTTGGTTGAAAAGAGAATCCTGTTTATATAAACAGAACAATTATCACATAAAACTACTTATCCTGAGGGCCCTGTTCGTTTGTTGTGGGCTAGTAGGCGGCCCATTGGATGAGCTGATGGACTAGTATCTGCATTGCATGAAGGCGGAATACTGTACTGGCCCTTAGGACATGGCATGGAGGCAATGTGCGCGCTTGAGGCCGAATGTGACGCCAGTCGTGTGCACGCCACGCCGCCGCCTTCGAGCGGGCGCCCAAAGCACTGGCGCCCAATGCAATGATCGCCCCTCCAGACTAATAGGCCCGGCCGGCCTTTTGCTCTCTCTCTCTCTCGGATGCATTTTCATTCCGACTACTACTCACTGCTATCACTATCACAACCGCAGCACAAGACACACACTA
>Ga0058701_10000331_pt1 | contig 35378 bp, 16 predicted proteins | sample AgamicOrMae_FD_97039 | JGI IMG/M metagenome (GOLD analysis project Ga0058701, IMG submission 97039) | Agave microbial communities from Guanajuato, Mexico - Or.Ma.e | ecosystem: Host-associated > Plants > Phyllosphere > Phylloplane/Leaf | place: Guanajuato, Mexico | collected 2012-06-04
AGATTGATCGCTGAATAGTGCTTCAGTTTTGTAAACTCGTTACAAACGTAAATGGCGGGTACCGGCATCGGTTCTGGGTTATGCACAGTGATAACATTTATTTAATCAAAACTAAATTGAAACCATGGGGTTTTAGGTGATTTTCCCAGTGCACTGATGTATAGGTCACGTTTTGGCGAATGATTTACCCTCTAAAAGTGCTTCTATTTTGTGAACTCGTTACAAAAGTAGATGACTGGCATCAACATGAGCTCTACTTGGTGCACAAGAATGTCAACGTTGGAACCAAATTACGTTGAATGATGGCATTCTAAGTGCTAGTCCCAGTGCAGAGGTGTTTTTGCCACGCTTGGTCTGAATATACACGAGAGACTTAGCCACTTTAATTTAGGTGTAAGTGTAATCGGGGCGAGCTTCCGTTTTGCGATGCATAAATCGCTTGAAAACTTGCGCTTACAATTAAGGGCGTAAAAGACAGAAAAGCATCTATTGATCAAGCCTCTCAGTGTTAATACTGGTCACTCGTTGGGGACCATACGTGGACCAGGAGGTGCGGAGGGAAGCTTCAATCGAAAGGGGGGGCGCCGCGTGGACTTTTAGAGAGCTTTGAAGAGCCAAATGACGTGTGAGGACTTAAAGAGTCCGACGCCTTTCATCTTTGGGACATTTTACTCCGATAGTGACATTGAATGGTGTTTCTCGTGCGGACGTGGCAGAGTGGCTCAATTCACTCTCTTTTCAGACTGAACAACTGACTAGGTTTGTTGAGTTGCACGAAGAGCACGCTTGTAGGACCAAGATAGTGAATTCTGACGAGTGAACAGAAACTGAAACAGTGCTTTCGAAACATGACGTAAAAGATTATCTAGATTTGCTTGTTACAAATGAGTACGTGTGTTGTGTATAAATGTGAGACTTATGTTTGGATCCCTCCAAATATAAATCGACTAGCGTAAGAAAAGGCACTTTGAACATCCACCAGATAAAAATTTCCACAATCAACCAGTTGGCACGGTTGATAATAATAGCAGTTGGTCAATTGGTAAAACGCACGGTTTTACTTGGTTGCTTGTTCGAATACAGTTTCTTTGGTTGATTTTTATTAAAATGGATTATTTCGCAGTTTTCGAGATGTATCAATCAAAATCCATGCTAGTGAATACAAGCTTTGGCTGAGCTCTTTTGTACGATATGGCTATTGACACATCTTGAAATCCAATCAACCAAGATTCTTGTGAGTTTCCCATTCAACCTCTTTTTTTCCAAAACAGCCATTTTTCGTAGTGTTGGTAGTCTTATAAACAACATTGACAAGTGAAACGCAGTCTTCTCACCCGACATTTTAGGCGGTATTTTAAGCTATCTCAGACATTCTGTTTGAAGCATCGTTCACCTTTGACGTTATTTTAAGACCAAACTAAATTGGCCTGTTTCTTGAATTTTTAACAGCTTTTCCAGAAAATCGTTGTTTAGCGTTCCCGGGTCAATATACTTGCCACGCCGACAAGCGCTTCACCTCAAGATTTTTTTCTTGTTATTTAAAATCGAGTTGACTCGTTGTCGTGTCGTGTGAAGAACTTGGGTGGCGGGCGACGCCGAGCGCTGCCCCAATCTAATAACAGGGAACACAATGGGAGGCGCTAATACCGTGTGAAGGGAGTGACATAAATGGCGATAAATTGATGGACTGTAGTGCCCTCTAGAGGAGAGCCCCGGTAGCCGAAAAACCCTGAGAAGAACCCTGCGTGACAGGTGAAAAATCTTGGACTTTGTTACATTAACGTGCCGCGCTCCGCAACCGGTGGAAACCAAAGTTAATCCAACAAGCCGCCATTTTACATTTTTTTAAATTACATTTTTTGAAAGACAAATAATTTTACTACAGATTTTGAAAATCTTATTTTTTTAAACACTACACCCTTCATCTAAACCATGATTTCATGCCTGCCTCATTTTTTTTTTTTTCATGCAGCAAAGGTCTTCAAAAATCTTGTTCTTTGATTTGTGAGTACATGCAACTCATTTCTTATTAAAGTTCCAGTAAGATTCTACTTTTTATTTAGAACACGAATGAGAAAGATTTCACCCGTTCATTGAGGCTGCTGATCGTGCAAACATTATTTTGTTTGTTTTGAAGCTTTAGCTAGTTCTCTTCTTCCGTCACCTTCCCACCTTTGTTTGCTTTCCATGTAATTCAATTACCTGACAGTCCCGGAAGACAAAGAGAAAAAAATCTACTTTTTGATTGGGCATTCCGAACTTGAACGGCAGGCACTACGCTTCACACAGCACCAGTGTATTACGAGAATAACATGGGCCACTTGCCTGTTGAGCATCAGCGATTGTGGCTCGATTTTCGGAAATGAACGTGCACTTTTGTCGAACAGACGCCGAAATTAATTCCAGAGACAAATACAAGCTGTTCTTCGTTTTGCATCGTAACGATCGTAAATAGGGTGTCTGCACCGTGCTGGTCACGTGGTCGCTAGCGGCAAGTTTAAAATGTCAGGATCTAATTGTGTAATGTTTTGTGTGTTCCAGGTGAGATCATGGATACCTCAAGATGTGACTGACGAAAAGGTTAGAATTGTATAAGTAGTGATACGCTTTCAGTGTTTAGTTAAGCGTAAAAAATGGATGTGTGCTACACTCGCAATGTCAGCGAAGTTATTCTTTAGGCTAAAGTCAACCGGGGCTTTAAAATGGTCTCGAAAATCACTGTAGAGTATCGAAATGTAAGGATGATGTGTCTATAGGAGCTTTCTAGGCTTAAGCTTAAGTAATGCAACTTGCCCTGCGTTCGGGGCAAATTGCACCAGTGGTAAGGGTTCGGAAGAACTGTCGCAAACATGTTAATTTTATCATATCTTCTAAGATTGCCGAAAAAAATTAGGAATGTCAAAAGTGATGCAATCTATCCCCCCCCCCAACAGGCACTATTTATGATACTAGGGAAAAAGCGCCAATTTTGTTGAAGCCGAAAGAAGAATACCTCCAATAAATCTATGAATTTTCCTAAAAGATAGTTTTTTGGGAAAGTTTCCTGAAAATTGCCAATTAATACAGATTAATACGATACACTTTAATTAAGGACTTACCTTGTATATCGCTTTTTTTTGCTTTTACTGCATTTTGTGATTTTATAATATGTAGTTTCCTTTCGCCCTTATCGTTTCTGTCATCTCTATTATTTACTCGTTTTTCGTCCTTTTTCCTTGCTTAAAAGACATCAACCAATCTAATTTAAGGTTTGCTCTGTTTTGAGGAAACATATTTAAAAGACCAGCCGCTTGTTTTGACTCTTTTGAATTCACCTTCGTCCGAAGAAAACGCATTAATGCGTACTCACTGTCTTCTTGACGAGTTGCTAATTTTTCGCTTGTAAGTTAAATCCTGCAACAAACGAGCTCCAGAAGTAATTCGTGCGTATAGACGAACCAGGACCCGTGAAAATGCTGAATGAACAGCCTTGCCACCCTGTCAACCTGATATGTCTCGTGAACATTAACTTAATTCTCCTGCGATGTAATAATTAATTTTTGCCGACACTAATTCGCTTTGCCTCAGGAATGCTGCTTATATCACCACGCTGCATCTGACAGTTGTCTTCAGGAAATTCTGTAAACGTCGTTTTTTTCAACGCACTCGATTTATTTATCCGCGAACGGAAAAAAAGATGTGATAACAAAACTCAGCTGTTAGAAAAATTCTTGTCCACTATAGTGGAATCTCGGTTATACTTTCAAGTCAGGACTGAAAAATTTGGACGTAGAACTGAGAGGGACGTACAAGTGAAAATAATCTTCTGTATAACGCCATGTAAAGTATTCTGGATGAGACTATACCAATCGGACGTACAAACGAGTGGGACGTACAACTGAGAGACGTATAACTGAGACTCTACTGTACTTTTTGCGAGGTATCATGCTGATTAGAGCCCGTCTTCCTTGCACGCTAGGCACTCAGGTGCATGTCTCCTTCACTGTCAGGTGGTGACTTTAGGTAGGTTACCTCCCTGTCTCCACTCGGATTGGTTCAGAAAGGTGTAGAGGTGGATTACGCAACTTCTTAAATTTACGGCGTTTCTCTCCCCTCAGACTCGCTCTTTTTTTCTCCTTTTTTTATTTGAAAGAAAAACTGTTGGACGATCAGCTAGGCCACAAGGGAAATGGATTTGCGATCGTCTGAATGGGCAGGCAGCGTTGCCAAAATGCGCCTATCGCCATGCAATCTCAGCCGTTGAGTCGCTCCAGCTGGCAACAATGCAGGAGAGGTCGCGACGCGACTCAAGAGAAGATATATGCGGTCACAAAGTTGCATAATCTGGGCTATTAGATTTCCAATCGCTGCACCAACGACCCACCCACCCACTCACCTACATGCAAGCCTACCACAGGGTCGGACGGACTCTGATTTGCCCACACCAACATATCTTCAGTAACTCGTCATAATTTCCACACATGCAGGGCGTTCCCACAGTCGGAACATCTACAACTAAACCTAACGTAATCTATGAAGGCAGAGCTATAACTGTAAGGTGTAAAAAACGCGACTGAACCCATCTCATCTTATTGGGCTGTTCTCGACCTTGAAATAGTTTTCTCAGAGACTTGAAAGTAATCGTAATTTGTGTATTTCAAGGAAAAATCATGCCTCGACTTTGTCCAAATAAAAAATAATTCAATCAATTAAAAAAAATGACATTTTGCAAAGTTTCGGAAATTTTTTGCTCATGATTTTACTTCAACCATCTTATCAGGCTGTTATTGACCTCACGAAAAAAACATTTACATTAACGAGAAATTTTAAGTAATTAATGTATTTGAAGCAATTATGGGACCTCCTTTTTCTCAAAATCAAGTGAAGCAAGTTCTACTGCATGAAAATATGCAAAATTTCCTTAAAAATTGTGCGCTGATTCTTAAAAAAAGATAGCAGTCCTTAATCACAAATCGGTTGAAATGAACAGATCTAGCGGTGACATTTTCATAGAATGTATCCAAAAGAGTTTCGTGTGGGAGCCTACCTCGTCAAGATTAAAGTGTCAGTTGACACTACAAGCCCAGTTTTAGTGTTAGATTAACGAACGAAAACGCCAGCTTAATTTTGAACCGGAAAACTTTGAGGCGGTGATAAATTCAGCGCATAGCGTGTCGACTGCCTGTGCCACTCGCGACGCCCGCCCGCAACATCCATTTGGGACCTATTCGGGATCATTATGGTATTTTAGGCTTTGCTCATTACTTATGAGGTACTTAAGAAAATGGTTGTCCCCAAGTAAAGTGTCAACCCTTCTAGTTTTTCCGTCGATACAGGAGGTGTTAATGATCATAAATAGTTTCTTTTTCCGCTGAAAATCTACTGGTTGTGTATTTCTAATGGGAAACTTGAACCTATTAATTACAAGTGTTTGGAATAGACTCCTAATGAATCAATTGATTCTTGTGTCATGTAATTGATGAACTTTGTCTCCTAGCTGTACAATTTATAATATACGACTTCGGTATGCTTCTTCTAATTCTATTGGGACTTATTCTTACTTTCAGATTGGAGTAGATGAGTTTTGTACGCAAAATTTTATTGGTAAAAATTTGTGCTGAAATGAGTTTGAAACACCCAGAGTTATATCATTTTCTGCTTAGGGTACGTTTCCAAACACTTACCAGTCTAATCGTAACAAGTTTTGGCTCTGCAAAATCTATCATAATAATAATTTCTTGAAGTTTATACTTGACACCTTAAATCCTTGTATTTAAGAAGAAGGAGCATGTGTTCAAAAAGAAAATTGTGTGCAAAGGAGAACAATGTGTTCAATGGAGACGGAGGTGTGCATTCGATAAATGTCACTTAGCGACCATTTTATCGCTTGACTCGTTCAACATTTATGTCCAGCATCTTTAAAAGTGCATATGCACTTCCGATATCGGAAATCGCAAACTTATGGTTTTGTATCCTTTTTTAATTCTGTAAATTCCATTGATGGTTTTGCGATGATGAAAGGTTCAGTCAATCCGTTACGGACCTCGTAAATCAGTCCAATATATTTCGAAGATACTTTGCGATTTTACAGAAGGACTCTGGTTTCGCAGTTCCACCCCGCCATATTCCTAAGAGGCTTCTACGAACTATTTCCACAGTCATCCTTCACGGCCTGTCCTTCAAACCGAACGAACGTCCACTATTCATCAATTCTACACTTGAAACTTCTCTCATCAGACGGCATAGCGCACCGTCCGGCTCGTCTCTTCTCTCACCACTCTCCGCCCTCTTCATCAGACACACTCCGAAAAACGACTCTCTTCTCGCTATTTTAAAGTTTTAGACGCGCATCCGAACGCCCCTGCCTTAGCAGGTCCGTGCTCATGCCTGATTTGACTAAAATGCATAGATTATCCGGAGATATTTGTTGTCGATACCTACTAGCTGACATCGTCTCATTAATTAAAACTCCGGAATCTGACTCTTGGAAATATGTATTTAGAGCAGTTTTACTCTAAATAAGCTTTCCGGACCGTGAACTTTTTTCTGTCCTTAAGTAACTGCTCCATTGTTATTTTCTACCTTGGATTTAATTTTTGCTAATCGCTTACTCAGCGTCAGCGCTCCAACATTCCTTTTTTTTCCCAACAAAGGGCGTTCACGCGTCAGCTATAATCTATATCTTGGAATTCCACACGTTTTTTAATAGGAGAATTCATATTTTGGTTAATTGTTTTTAACGCTGATGTGAGCCACCCCCGACCCACATCCCCTCCGCCTCTGAAAACGCCGCTCCGTCGCGTCAAGGTCACAGAAGATCTTAATAACAGGTTATGGTTCACTTCTCCAGACGAATCGTCTGCACAGCGCGTCCTGTTTTAACCAACGGAAGTAGCAGCATGTACTTCCGGTAGTGAACGCTTGTGTAAAATACATGGTGGTGTTCATAGATGACGCCGCAAGGAACAAACTCAATCGGTACTTCACAATTGAAATATTCGACAATCTATTCTCTAACCTTGTGATCATTTAGCCGTATGTACAAATATTGTTGTTTACAAAGCGCTTCGTTTTTAAGTTCAAATACGTAGTTTTGGCAGCATGTTTATTATCGAAGACAGATTGTTCGAATGGTCCGAACACTTCAACAGTTTAATAATCAACATCTACCTAATCTGATTAAACTCAATCTTACGTACATTTTTGAAAACTACTTCAAAACTCAGGTGTTGACTTAAAATTATTAATTGCGTCATTTTAATATGGTATAAGGCTAAAAAGCCGTTAGAATGGGTTTATTCAGTGGATTCAGTAATTGATTTTTTTTAAACTGAGAAAAAGAGGAAAATTGTATTTTCTTTTTTCAACAACTAGCCTGTTTGCATATCCGATTTCAGAATTTTGACATACCTAAGCAACATATGAATATTGAATGAATGTAAGGAAACCTCAAGCTAGTCGTCTGTCAATTAATTTTCAAGTTTTTTTCCTTCCTTTTTTTTCTTTTCGATAAAGTGTCAACACCTATTTTTACAATTCAGAGGTCTACTACTGCCAGTTGTTAGAACGAGTAATTGATAATAACATCAGAATCACAGTAAAGAACTTATAATCTGTTGAATCCATGAATGAAATCATGTTTGTCGAACTTCTATCTCCTATACTACAATTTATGCTCTTCCTATAATCCTGCAATGATTTCCCTAAGGAGGGTGAAATGCATGGGGATCGCCGAGAAGTATTGTCACTTTTTCGCTTTGCATGATGTTTCGATCGCACTTAAAGAAGAAGAGAATCCTGGCAATGTAAAATCTTCACGTCGATCCGTCTTAAAAATTCCCCCTGGTTTTGTCGTAGCGCGTGTATTGTGTGTGAAAAGAACCATCTGCGGCTTATTTAAATATTGGAAATGACTTTTATTCCGTTTGGAATGACCGCTTTACTCACGGGAGGAAACAGAAGTGGAGTGTGAATATCGTGTCTTGTGAGGCGAAACGGATATCGATGAGTTTATATGAAAATATGAGTGGCGCCCAGCTTTGAGGGACTTCTGGGCGGGCGGGGTGCGTGCAATAACTCACTCTATGGATGTGGGGGGCGCCAGTATACAGGGTGCGTCACTAAAGTTGAATATGATGATCTCCACCCCGGGGACTATGGGGAGAGTATGGAAGAATCTGCTAGTGTTTGCTGGTCGTGTTTCCAGGGCTTTTGCGGCACCACCAGTCGATGTTGATGCTGCACCAGTTGCAGTGTAGTTCATATGATAGTGATGCCTGTGCACTCGTCTTCCTTTTGATGATGTTTTCTATTTCTTTTTACGCAGTTCTTTTCTTTTTTCAGAGATATCTTTTGTACTGACGGTATTTCGCTTTGTTTCATCCATGTCGTTCACACCATCTGGTCAATCTGCTTCGTTTTGAACAAATCTGAATATTTATTTCTTTTCCTGTTTTACGCCAGTATTCTTCGTAAATCAGTCTCTTGAAATCCTTCCATTCATTGGATAAACTTACATAGCTACGTCAGGTGATCTTTAATTTGTTTGGAGGAAGAGTTGACTATTCATCAGCAGAGTGAAAGAAGTCCACCCTGTCAAAACTTGAGTTTTGTCGAGCCACAGAACGTCCAAGCTGGAATGAATGGTATGATTTTTGGGTCATCTGCTGTCGCTGCTGTTACAAATGATGGCTTACTTTTGGCGTGAGTCTTTTTAATTATTTTTCAGCTCTCTCAGCTAACGTGTTAGTCGCTCTTTTAGTATCTGCTCGTCGTCCAACCTTCGCCTCTGAAGTAATTTGTTGCGTTCGTTTTCGATTGTCATTTGACAATCTCGACTAGAGCCGTGGGTGTTGGGCTATGATTAGAATAATAGCAACCAGTCACGTGACGTGACCCAGGGTGAAAGGTTACGCCTTGTGGCGCGCCAAGCCACACCGTGTTGATTGTACACGCAAACTGACTGTTTTGTGATTGGACAGTCGCAGCGGGAATTTTAAGTGTACCTGCATTACCGAACATTGCAGAAAAATCGAGATGGGTGACTCTGCCCAAGTAATTGCGCCATAGCCAACCATCCATCGCAGATACAGTCGCTTACTTCTACTGATGGCCCTATTTTTTTTCAAGAGAATCTTCTTGATTTTTTTCTTATTTTTTCCTCGTGGACTAGGAGGTCGGATTGTGATCGATTTTAGGCGAGAAGAACTCGCGGAATTGGTTTAAGACCCTCGGAAACTAATGGGGTGGTGAAAGGCGATAGAATGGATTGGGGGCCCCACTGTCCCGGGTCGACTTTCGTTGTTTGCACATTCCAAGATGGCCAACAAATAGGTTGTTGTTTCAGGGGCGAATAGTGGTGGTTATGCTATTTGCACGAGCGAAACCGAAACTGATGGCACTCCATTTGTCAGAGCTTAGATTCCAAGCTAACAACTTCGCCTCCTTTTACGGGTCTTTCGGAAAACCCACAAAAAATGTTCAAAATATGTATTTTTATATACATAACAAAAAAAAAGGTCTTGAAAATAATGAAAATGAATCCTTTATTTGTTCCATTTTCATCCCATCACCTGTACTTAATAAAGTAAACCATACTTTATTACTTAAAACATTAATGTATAACCTACTTTATACAAAACTTTAACATCAGATTTCTTGTTAATTAAAAATGCTGTAGAGAAACAATTCGACTTAAAAAGCGAAATAATTGACTCGTATAAGTTATCTTCCGAAATTTAATGGCAATTAGACCTAGAGGATAAATATCTTTGCCTGAGGGAAAAACGCGATTTACAGCATTTCTGAAGCTGCCTCTAGCATGTAAAATGCTCTTTCAAACATGTTAACAGTGTGAGAACATACAAATGGCGTATTTCCTACAAACATCCGCACTAATTTTCTCTCATATTTGCAAATTAATTAAGCGAAAATGACAAGTTGATATACATCATTCCTTATCAAAAACTCCACTAATTAACATGTTAAGTTTCGCGCATAATTTTGCAAATTTTATTCGGCCCATAAGTGTCTGTGTCTGTTAACATTTTTAATTACTTCTGAATCTGTGACTGGAGATGAGATCTGACTTTGTTTTGAAGAGGTTCTTATCTTATCCAGGAAGGGCTTAGCTCGCCTAATAGCTGTACTTCCTTCGAGGCTGCTGGGCTGGGCCGGCAGACTCGCCGGGGCCGACCATCGAGGTTCGTCCGACCCTCGCTCATTTCCACAGGGAAATAAAGATATTGCGCCGACGAACTACAACATCTTTGATCACATCAACAATCTTAAATCTCTCACGCTTTCAACTTAACACTTTTTTTTCTTACTCGAGGCGGGAATAAAATCAGACTGGGAAAAAAACTTGACCCGTCTTTGAAGAATCTACAAAGCTTTATTCCGCATTCCATGGACATACTCTATTATAAAATATTGGAGCAGCTATCCAGAAAAGTATATGGCCTGACTTCACGCCGAACAATCACCTTAAAAAAAGAAATATTTGACGCCGGTTGTATGCTCCCTGAAGAAATTCGGAAGAGGAACTATTGAACATCGTAAGGGGCTGTGACTGTAGCTATCCCATGTTCGTTAACCCACTGAAGTAATATGTCTCTGTACGTATTCCACTGTATTCCGCATAAATTTTACTCATATTCCGCACTTACAACACTCACGCTACATGTGGTCGAATTGCACACCACAAATGTTACATTTATTCCACATATGTACCGAGTATATTACACACCTAAACCACACAGGTTCCAAATGTATTCCACCTGTAAGGCACTTATTTGAAAAGCTTCGTTGTAGCCAGGCTTAAGACATACCCCTCGTCGTTACATATATTTTAAGTTTAAAAATGATATGGAGACAGAAGTTCATTTTGACAAAGAGGGTTTCTTTGACAATATGTTTTTTTGATCAGAAGATTTTTACCTGTCCTTAGGGTTATTTACCCACTTATCAAAAACACGCGTCCAAACACCTCTACAAGAAAGGTTGTCGTTGTCACCTGGCGAATAGCGTGCCGTAGTCTTATTATTTCGTTCAGGCGTAATAAAAGTATGACATATACGTGATTCTTTTCTTCCCTTTCCTTTTTTAAAGTTTTCTTAGTGTGGACGGGGATTCTAAAGAGGATGGTTTTCATTTGGCGCGAAGCTGTTATTGGTTGAAATTAGACGCAACCTGATGTCCGTGATTGGATGCCTGTTCGGATCGAGTGACGGGTCGACGTCGCCATCTAGGGTAGGAAGTGTCATTCACACATGAGGACGTCTCCGGCGAGTAGACTATGTTCAATAATCTTACTTGCAACATGACAAGAGGTATTTCATAACGTGGAGATGAACGGCAGCTGCTGCGACTGTTCGCTCAAAATGCATTTTCAATTTTATCCGATCTGTGCCCGACGAGTGTTGGAAAGTTTCTGTTTTCTTGAGAATACAGCACGCTTCAGTCACCTAGAAACCTAACCCTTTGTATTAAACCTCCTTAAATTCCTGGTTATGCTCATGCTTCAAATAATGGTGAGTTTTTTTTCTTTTTTTAATTAAATTTTTTTTTTTTTGTAAAAGCATAAGTTGGCTATTTACAATGGCTCTTATGTGGGATGAACTGGGTGTGAAGTTGCGTTTTCTAGTCCTGGCGTTCCTCCTGTCACCGCGTCCAGGAGTGACAAGAAGGCACTTCAGTAAGCCCAACCTGTAGTGTCAAAGAATTTTGATCTTACTTTTTTATTTCAAAAAAATTTAACCTAAGTGCTCACTTTCTAAAAAAGAATATTTTTTATCATTAATTTATATTTAAAATAAATATCTTGTGCCCTCGACCAATAATCTTTTCCAGAGTCTATGTTGCTCCAAAATTGCTCTAATTGAGGTAAAACTGATTTCTTAATTAAACAATCTTGGATCATTGAAACGGTTTAATGACCATTAAGTGTTCGAAACTGTTTTCCAGTAATAGGGACAGGAAAAAAAGGGGTGTTTTCTTTTTTTTCCACCCATAAACATATGCGTTTTGCAAGCCGTAATGACTGAAATGGTTTCACTCGGGCATAAGCGATTGGTGTGTCTTTCAGCGCCTCCGAAGAAAAGGTGGTCGGTCGTAGCCCGCTATTTTCAACTTTTTAAAAATAAGTTTTGTTATGGCAGGCTGTGGAGAGGGCCAACACCTTGCCCCTCACAAACCATTTATTACTCCCCGTTCCTCGGCAGTATGCTAACGATGCGTGTATTTTACACGGAAAACAGTTATTCCTTACTTCTTTTTAATTCCGGTCGTGGTGAGGGGGTAAGGCAAGAACCTTCCCTACCTGGTTATGGCCCTCTTTCCTCAGTTGCGTGAGCGGATTTTTTTTACAAAGTACAGGTGGGCTTGCCGCGTGCTTATGGCATCTCCTGAATGCTTTTAGAAACTAGGGTTACAACGATGCAAGGCTTGTGATCATGAAATAATTAGACCACGTTTTATTATATCGTAGAACTGTCAAGTCGCCTCGTTTTAGTGGTTTTACCTGTGATAGGATCATTATGTTTGCAGCACCTTCTCTACAGCCCCATCGCATCCCTGTGAGACCCTCAAAAAGTCAATTTACATAAGAAAGAGGTGCGGTGTAGTTGTGAAGAAATCCGTTGTAGTAGATTTATATTTTCGAAAGATTAAATTAATATTTTCGTAGTTTTGCCTCCCTGAAAAAATACCCTGGTAAATTCCTTAAATCATAAGGAAATGTTCCGAACAAGTTGGACGTCCCTTTAAAATGTGGGCGATTGAGGCATCTTAGATTTTTAAAGGCATTTTTCGATGTTTTCAAAAGTTACTTAACAGTGCGCTTCAGCAAGTTACCAGCTGTTTGAGGCCTATTAAATGTATCAAAGTACGGAGACTCTCTGGGATTATAAGGCAAATGTGGAACGAGTTTGAAGGTTTAATATTTTTATCGCTTCAGTTTTCCAAAAATAAATACGCCTTTTTAAACAGGTGACATTTAAAGAAAAAAATATTCGTAGAACTTTTATCATAAGAAGACACTAGCCGTGTTCTTTCTCAAACTCTGCAAACGAAGAATACCTATTAGCGTTGTAAACAATTTTTTAGATATAATTCACCATGGTCCTTTGCTAGTCAAAAATATTCTTCTGTTTCTAAACCACTCTAAACACATCCAAAAGGACTCCAGACTAATTTTATTTCAGAAAAACATTTCAAATTATTTTGTTTTGAATACACAATTGACTTCGTGAATTGAGTTTGAAGTTGACGCAGCGACAACGCTGATATCCCAGCGAAGTTTCTCCACTCAAACCATAAAATCCCTTCTCTTCCTTTTTATTGCAGCGAGTACCACCACTCTGCTTTTAGCTACCCTCCCAAAGCACCCCACAATACGGATGTCGACCCCAGCAACATAAAACATACCCCGTCGTATATTATTAATCCTATCTCAATGTACCATGTCTCGGAAAGGGAACTGGCAAAGTGTCAGACTTGGTGCTTCGGTGTTATTTTTCATCAATGACAACATCACCAAACCCTCACAGAAGGAACAGAATGTATATTCAGTTCGCCGCGTATGACTACTCATATCTATTGCCAGTAGAAGGCGCACCTTTTGAAGATTTCAAATTATCTCCGAAAACAGGCAATCGTTCCGCAAGATTCCATGAAAGAATTTCATGGGAAATTTTTGAATGCGGAAAAATGTGGATGACATGAATCAAGCCTACTAACTCTTAACCTGAATCAGTGAAAATAATTGATTTCGTAACGTGTCTCGCAGATTCAGATTGAGATGGTCTATATTCTAACCTGAGGTATAAAATATGGCTATAAAAATAATTTCTTAATGTTTCGCAGTGCTCTATTGCATTTGCATATTTTAAACTCTTTGACAAAAATTCGTCCATCAAATTACCGTCAAATTTCGAATAATAAGGAATTATGGTGGCATACTTTCTTTACAAATATAAGGTTAAAGCACTGTTTGTTTAAGTGAATTAGTAAAACTAGTGTTTACACGTGTCACAGAGGCGGGAATAAAATAATTTAATTGAAACCAGATACGCAGGGCTGAGAAGTGCCTGTTTTGAAGTTTTCGTTTACTGTAAAAGGTTACTCTATAAGGATTAATGCTCTCAAAATTCTTGGGATGGATTTTAATTGGAGGGCGAGGGAACGAGGGGAATTCGGAGAAAGTTTTACAGTGTTAAAGGGGTGAAAACTAGCCCTTTCGCTAAGGATCGGCTACATGCTATTTTCTGGCAAAATGTCAACATGGCGAATGGCGAATTAATTTGACATGAATGGGCTGCTGAGAGTTTAAATGCAACCAAGTGTGTCAGGAAATAAGTTAAGAGATTGTTTAGGAGGCAGTGTCTGTGCCCCTGGGGCCTCGAAAGGCCTTGGGGAGCTGGGAAGGTGCTAGGGGTGAACGGAGCTTGTGGCAGCTCATTTAACCCGCGCGAACAGATGAAGATTGAAAGAACAGGGGTTTTCATCTTGAAGTATGATATTTAATTGGGGTTTTACCGAGATTAAATGTGGTTTAAAATGATGGATCGTTGGAAGGACAGGTTGTCGCTCTTTTACATAAAGTTCACCTCAATATTTAATGCAAGCTGATTCTTCCGGCTGTTTCTCGGCTTGATTTAATTACACCCTTGATGTAGATTAATCATAGTACGAGCATTCCCTTAAAGGTAACCTGTAATACAGTTACTGTATAATACTGCATGTAAAACGGAAATGAGCTCCGCTAATTTCCCGAATATTTTAGGGGATGTCCCAACTGACCTGTGAGTGACCTCCAAGTTTTGAAAGTTGGAGTATTTTTTCCACTTGAACAAGTCTCAGAATCGTGGCTGTCATGCGGTCACACTTTTTGTCTTAATCACTTTGACACTTGCAATTTTTGTTATGACAAACTTAAGTTTTCAAGCGTTACGTAATATACAACTTACCCCTCTTCTGAGACATAGTCAGCCATGGGACCACCTCCAGGTGCTCTATGTGCAGAATATTGAAAAAAAAATAGTTGGAAGCTGAAGTTTTGTCTAAAGTGTTGATTTGAACGGACTACTTACAAAGGGTATTGGGTAACGCCTCGGTCATGATAGTATCCTTTAGATATCAGTTTAATCAAACTACCCTCTACCCTTTCCATAGACGATCAAAGGCACTCGTGCGCAGGTACTTCCGCCTCTAATCCCTCTCACCTTTTCGCTTTTGATGATTCGATCTGGAAAACGGAAAGTAAACGCGCTTTATTGGTAATTACTTGGAGTATCTTTCACGCCGAGATGTTTCGGCACGCTATCCCTATCGCTCCACAGATTTTATCTGCTTTTTGTTTAACGGAAAATGAAAGTTCTCCACAAAAATAACTGACGAAAGTTTCCGCGTTCCAATGCAACAGAGGCCGACGTTCCCTACACCGTTTTGTTCCTCGTTGACATCCCATTGCACATCACTTCCAAGTCACGGAATTCTTGCTCGCTTGTATTAGTAAGCCAATGCATTTCTTTCAAAATTTCAAAAACCGAAGGCAAATCTCATCCATATGTTGCATCAATCAACAGTTGATTGATATATGATATATTTAAGTTACTTATTGTTGCACTAACTATACCGAGCGTATCCAGTTTTTCCCCCAGATCCTCCACACTACTTTTCAGACATGGTTTCAAAAAAGATGGCGATCTACTTGGTTCCAAATGATCGTAATATTGACGCTCATGCTAGGGTAATCATTCTCACGTGAGTTATTTGGGATTCGACTGCGACCTCAAGCACACGAATCTTCGTATTTGTTCATTATCAGTCGGGTGACCTCTTTTTTTCAGTTTTTCCGTGGTCAAGAGCAATACATAAAAATTCCAGAAAAGGTATGTGGTCCGAACTTTTATTTTCCAACTCGCTCTATGTAATGCATCTCGGCTTGCTCCATGGTTCGTGCGGCGTGACCATCTTGCATTTACATCTAATCAAACTGAGGAACAACGGATAAAAAACTATTTAATTTAATGAAAGACGCTCAGAACTAGGGGAACGTGACATTTTTTGGACGAAACATTTACTTTTCCGTATAGTTTCGACTTTGATTATCTCTTAATAATTATGTACAGAAAGTTCGTAGGTTCGGTCATTACCTGTCTGCACGGTACGTGGTTTTGTGAAAAATTGTTGTTGATGCCAGATAACAGGATGAATTGACGGAGGAAAAGTTTTCACCAGATGGTACATAACACACAAGAGGTCCGCAAGTAATGTCCCGTTAAATATTTAGAAAGCGTAGATGGTACCGCACTAATGAACTTACATCGCATTAGTACCACTCAGTTAGGCAAACATGATTCTTAACGAGGGTTTTGTCCCCAACGCCTTTTATTGTCCATCTGTTTTTACTTCGATACGCATCACATGCACTTTTACTATTGGCCGGGGAATGGAATTAACATTGTAAACACTAACTTTGTCCGTGAATTTTTTATTTGTTGTCGCGCAGGGGTACCTTATGCAAATAACACATGGAAATATATTTTGGTATTCGGCTACTACCAAAAGCGAAAAACTTGACGTAAAATATAGGCCATGTCGTCATCATAGGATTTATGCCTTGTTCATTCATGGTCATAAAACTGACCGTTACCGCTAAGAATTTTTGATACGTTCTTAGATTCATTGCAGGTTTGTCAAATTTTCTAAGAAAGTACGATCAGAAAATATATGCATTAAGCCGTACCGCCCTAAAGCACGCTCTTTTTATTACCTTGTCTACGGTACTTAGTGAGTCTTAAATTAAACGTTGTTTGATGTAGGTATCGACTGATAGATTGGAGAGTCTATAAAACGGTCGTAATGAAAACTACCCTTTGTTGACTTTGTGACATTTTCTGACGCTCCCCTTCCCTGCTTTCAGGGCCGGCCGAGGGGGGGGGGCTGTGAAGGGCTTGATGCACTTATTTACCAAGCGAGGATCTAATCATATGTAAATGCGCGCAAGGGACGTAGTTAAAAAGGGCTCTTAGTGATGACTAGATTTTGGTGACTTGATTGAAAACCGTCTAGCCTGATGATTTTTTGGGTATGAGTACTACGATAGTTTCAGGCTGAAAATCCTTCGGAAACGCACTGCATTGTCGTTACCATCATAGAATAACCGTCTAATCCTTGTTGCTGCTTGAAAACTCGTCCAGGGGAGGGTGTTTGTTAAAGACTCGACCAACTCCTCTACTCGCTGCCGCAAAATACTTCTAACTTGCAAAATACTTTTTTTTTCTGACACATGGGATAGAACAATGGATTCACGATAACGACCAAACATCTTCTTTCAAGTCAAATATCTGTTTTACACTTCAAATAAAGTAAATAATGTTTTCTATAGTATTAAATATTTTGCATTTGCATTTTCGGTTTTACAACAGAATCTATTTCGTACGTCAAACCTTAAGCTAACAATAAGCTATCTACTTTTTACCCCCAAGTTCAACGTACAGTCGACAGCATAAGTCGTTGACAGTTGATTTTCCCGCGCAAAATTGTGGCGGCTGCCTTGCATGGGCTTCTATGGTTGGTGAAAGAAGAAACATTTTGCGATTGCAATTGATCAAAACGTTCTGGAAATAGTCATGAAACTCGATTTTCACTGTTAAATGCGCGCGTCAAAAAGGATGGCATATAGCAAGAAGTGTTGTTATTCCACCCCCACCACAGAGGCAAAACAGGGCTGCCAACACGATTTTGCGCGGGATGAAAATCCACTTTCAACGACTTATGCTCTCGACTGTACGTAATGTTTCCACCGGCAGTTCAGCTAGTAAAAACTGGCTATCTGGGTGGTTCAGCTTTTTTTGGTCAAAACGTTTCGAGGTTGAATGGGTCCCACGGCGACGCCCCGAACAAAGTGGGTCATAGCGTGGTTTTATAAGGATCAAGGAGGAAAAAATGTTAACTCAAACCGATCCTTGCAACGCTATTGCAGCGTTGAGATTTTGTTAAAAATGTGAAAATTGGTCCGCCGCCAAGGCGAAAGGTGTGCTCTCACTTTTGTTTGGAACACCGTGAGATGGCTTTCATCGCAAGTGGCGTGATATTCTCATCACATATCGCCACGTAAACCTCAACTTTGACGCAAATCCTTCAGAGTAATCGAGTTATGATCTGACATTTAACGCGCTCAGCCGATAGAGTCTATTATTCGATTTTGATCTCCATTAAGTTCCGTATTGGTTCTATTTTCTCGCGGAAGTGGACTAGGCTATGTAATGATCGAGATAAAGCGTTCGACAATCGTTTCGGTGTGTTTCTATTCCCAGGAAGAAATTCCTTCCAAACATACCCTTCTGTGTTGGCTGGTGTTTTAATCACTCACGTAGCATGCAAAGCAACGAACATTCATGCTAAACGGTGAAAATCAAATTTACCTTAAAAGTAATTACTTATCTGTTTACGCTGTTCACCAGAAGTCTTTCTGGAAAAAAAAACCACTCAAAATGGGAAGTACTCTGTATCGCTTTATAAGTAACTATAAAGAAAAAGTATTTAACTTTTTTCAAGCCAATTTTACGTTTGTAAGCGCTCTAAGCAGGCTCATTCATCTGAGTAGGGAACTCTTGACCACCATTTGGACAACGTCATGAAAATTTTAAAGTGATTTTTGAAGCGGCAGTAACTCTTACCGAGAAGTAAGCAGCATCAACCGAGATTTTGCGGTAGCGAAGATACGCAAAGGAAACTTTACCTCAAGTAGTTTGATCTAACCCTCGCGATTCAAATCGTCAATCCTCGAAATACTATAAAAGGTCAACGCAGATAGGATCACAGAATAAAATAAGGATCCTTTAAAACAGATGCGATTTCACAGAATAACCAACGAGGCTCGTGTTGTCTTCTTTTATTTCCTCCTCGCATTCCCTTCACTTCACTAGCGGTTGTTTTTATTCTTATGTTAGGTAGTCCCTAACTGACCTAGTGACTTCAAAACCGACCAAAAACTTCACAAAAAGTACTTTTGTGAGGAGGTTAGCACCTGTGTCCTCCATTTTCCCGAGAAAAAGACTCGGGTCATTTTAATAAAAAGGATACTTTTTTCAAAAGTGAAGACAGGTTTGTGTTGTGCATGCGTGTGGCTTCTACTCGAAGCCCACACCCTTCACAAGCGCTAACAAAAGCGCTGAGAACATCTGCTGGAGATTTTTTCCTTTTCTTTGCTTCAAAATCGATCCTTCGGACAATGACCGACCGCCTTAAAAAGTGGGTTTCATGTAACTCTCCTTCGGTAATATCTCTTGAAGAAATTGCCTTTGACTCTTGTGACAATGCATTTTTAATCGAACTTGGTATTAAGATGAGGCAGTTGTGCGCTTCATTCCTGGTACCTCTAATCTTTCAAAACATTTTAAACATGAGAGTTGAAATGTTTTTCCTCTTCGGTTTCACCCTGTTTTAATCTTGCTTTATGTAATGAAAATCAACGAAGAGATACAAGAACATGCTGTTCACTGATGTTCTTAGGTCGGAGCAGTCGAAACGGGAAAAGTTTTAACTCTATGATAAGTTGTTTAGTTATCAGACAGGAAAAAAGTCCAAGCTCTTGGTGTGCTGAAATTAAAACTGTATTTCGCATACTTCTGAAGCTCATATTTTGTAGACTTTTGCTTTCAACAAAAGAAGTCTTCCCATGTCTTTTTTTTCTTTTCTTTTTTGCCTTGCAGTCACAAACTTTTTAAGTCGACATGTTTTTGAGGCGTTGGTTTTCATTTTGGAAGAAAAATTATTCCTCTTGAAAGCGTTAATGTTTTTTCTTGGGTCTTTGAGGTCTTCCCAGCAGAGGCGTTTGACCCTCTGTTACCCTTCACCCCAACGCTTTTTCTTTTTTTTTCAAACTGCTAAGTTTTGGTGATGTGACGGTGGTGACAAATATTAGGTGTAATGGTACTTTGTCACGGAACACTTTGGAAAAGGAGTGGCCTGAATTGTGACTCCCCCCCTTCACCTAGAAAAAAAAGAAAGAAAAAAGAGAGGGATTCGAATTATTGATACGACGGTGCAGACACGGTTGAATATTTAATCTACGCTTTCCCACTGACAGCTGACTTGGAAGTCTAAGGGGTTGCACACCTGATTGATTGCTCTTCTTCGGAACGCTGATAACATTTTCATCAATTTTGGCTTTCCATGTATTATCAGTCTCGACATGACTGTCATAACACCTACTCTTCTTGCGATTTGTATTTTTTTTTACTAATTTGATCTTGTACCATCAGTGGCAAAGACATTGCTCTCTCATTTTTTCAAACCTTCATAGCTTGGGAACGGAAAGAGATACAACACATGCGCACGAGATGACTTTGACAGATATTTGCTCTGTCTATAAACCTAATAGAATGCTTTGTTGTATATCTTTCCGTTTTCAAGTTAGAGATGTTTGAAATACATGAAATCGAGCAATACTTTTGCCACTGATATTACGACATGATTAAGTTGAACATAAGCAAGCTGTTGCGATTCGATATTATATTTGCCCGTCGGCTTTTTGTTATTTTATCGATGTTTTATATTCCTTTGGTACAATGAAGTCACAGAGTGAATATTTTTAAAGCTTTCTTGTGTCGATTGTAGCAAACGATCTGTATCAAACACAATATTTACGTCGAAAAGAATTAAGATGATATACTTTCCTTTTTTTTGGAACTTATATGCTTGGAAGACACTACGTATCTCCAGATTACTGTTTTAAACCAAGAAAGAATGGCATTGACATTGGTGAGTACAAAACTCTCAGGAACCCATTTCTTAGAACTAACATCGTAGTTTTCTCCTTGGAAGCAGCAGGGATAACATCGCGAAGGTCTAGAAACTTAACGGAGACATATTTGGCTGGAAAGACCTTCGCACGCCAGAAACTTTGTGCGATGTATTTTTGTGACATTGCGTGGCCTATTATTGTGAAAAACATTGTCCCGACATGTTAATTTCTGGCTGGCTTGTTAATGAGGGGGTGTGCTGCGCCATCAACAGCTTTGACTGAGAGCGATCCGAAATGGGCGGACAGGAGTTTGCGATGCAATGCGATAGATGGGGCTGCGTGGTCGGACACAGCCAAAGGAACACCCTCGTGCTTGATGTAAGCTACAGTATGTTGACTGTCCAGTAGCTATCTTTGGCCCAATGCAACATGTTATTTGAAATGTGGTATATACTACCTTTGATGTTCAGCCCTTCACCCCCAAGCAGGGCGGAGCGACAACTGAACGAGGCACAGGACACGTGACCGAACGTAATATACCGGTTGCCTGATGGTTTCTCAGCGGGAGAACCCTGTTGTAGAAGAGGAAGCTGCACCAGACTGTGGTACCGCCGAAACGAAGAGGCGAGTCCGAGGGAAGTGACCGTGCCGTAAGGCGCAGGGGCACAGAACCTCATACACGGCTCTACGTGGTTGTCTCTCTTAAAGTGGGCATGAAGGTTGAAACAGGTTGGAGCTCATTGGTGGAATATCCAACCTTGAAAATTGTGATAATGTTTTGTATCTTGTCGGCTGTTGTGTTGAAATTGTCCAGCTGAGATTTCTTGGATTAGTGAAAGGTATTTTCATTAGATCTCTGAGCCAATGCAACGTATACATTAGTCTCATTGTACGGTACTGTGGATTATGATCACACTTCAAAATGAAAGGTGTATTCTGTGTTGTTCTATTTCTTTTTGTAACTATGCCAAGCGGAGAGGATAAAAACCAATACACTTAATAGCCCAACTTAACCCATAGCAGCTCAAAGTATTTCGAGTGAAATTTAGCTTAACCAGTAAGAGAAATTCAAAGGATTTTTCCCCATTAAATTACGCAATTTTAAGCTTTGGAAAATGCCTAAATAATTAAATTTCATGTTTCCAAAGGGGTGATATTTCTGAAATTCTAACACTGAACTAAAAAAATCCTCCAAAATATTTTCGTTTCTGTTTCCGAGTGGCATTGCTGGGCGGTGGAGGGTTGGGTTTATCTGTTTCTTTATGAAGACTTGGCAGCAACCTGCAACTGAGAAGTGAGTTGTATCCGGCTTGATGACAGTCGACTTTGATCACATGTAACTTTGAATTCGTGAAAGTTAATTTCGATTTCTAGCTCACATGTATGTTATGTGACCTTGTATTGGTCATGTCCAGAAACTATTATAAGTAGCATAAGTTGGTTCGATTCTGAACGAAAGTACAGCAAGTCTTAATTACGTGAGGCGAATAAAGCACGCAGAGTTGGCGCTTATTCTAATTTTTATCTCGTGGATTTTCGCGTGAAAGGTATTTCGCTGCAACTTGCACGAAGTGATTGAACCTGACGTTAAAGGGATTTTGTGCTTGATTGTTTATGGAATATGCACGGCATGACCGCACAGGTTCCTCCAGTTGATATTTACAAACGGGTGTGAATTGAAAGTCAGGACTTGCGTGACAACCATCATTATGAGAAAACTGTCCACCCAAATGAAATGCATGTACATTTAGTCTGGGGGCTAGTGTTAGTGTCACGGTTGTTGACCTGAGTGGTTCAAACCCTGCCGAAGGCGAATGAGATGTTTTCTAGTATTGATTCGGAGATGTTATTGCGACCTTGATATTATTATTGCATGATAAATCATGCTTTCCCGGCTTCTGTGCACATTCTTTGATCGTTCACATACCGTTCTCCCATAGACCTCGATCGGCCGGCCCGATTGGTATCTCGGAGAGATCGCCCATTAGAACAAAGACTTTTAACCCTTTTACTAGTCCTTATCAACAAGGAGATCGAATTCGGTTTTCGACACAACCGCGGCCAACTCTTGACAAGCAATCGTATTTGATTTGTAAGTGGCTCAAAATTTACGATTGGTAAGAATGTAATTCCAGCCAAAGGAGGCGGACCGTACATCGCAGTCATACCAACCGTTGCACAAAGCGATAAATACTGTTGTGCCGCGTATTGCACGAAACTCTGGAGCCGCACCGATATCGGATCGGGTGACCATCTCATCTCGGTGTTGCCTACTCAACTTTGCCGGGATCGGTTGCACACATGTCCCATGTGCACATAAATACACGGACGCACATGTAGTCCATGTTATCTAAAATGGCGGTGTACAGAGAAGTGCAGACTAGACCCATAATCCACAATACTCACATCACGTTATGCATATATAGGTCAAGGCAAGCCTTGAATTGCATACGATTCGTGATAAGTAGTCATTTTTCAAATGACAGAACGGATGGTTTTAATTGCACGGCAATGTCTCTAATGAGGCATTGTGACCAGGTGGAACACTGCATGACCAAGTTAGCCTAACTTTTGATAAGGTATGATTAATTGGAGTAAGTTTTTATGGCTGCTGATTTACACAATAGGATAAAGAAGACTATTTAACCGTTCTATTTGTATTCAACCAATTTCGTCCCTAACGGAGTATCGCTTTCCCATTTCATGAGCACTCGATGGCATGATTCCATGAACAGATCGCAATTCCTACCGACCAACAAGCCACTGTACGTGCACGAAAACTGTGATCGGTCGCCTTGCAAGTACATTAATTTGACGACTTTCATCAATTTCAATAGTGCTTCTTCGTTGTAGGGAAAAACGTGAACATACCTACATTTTAGAAATGAGCATTTTCTGGTTAACACGATTACCAAATCCATTCTTATCTTTTCCAAAGGATGAAGAGCCGATCAGGTGGATTCATTTTAGTTTTGCCGATTTTGCTAGCGTTTGTCCGGTTTGGATAAATTTCTGGAAACGACTCATGCAGGTACACTAATGAAAAACCCACCATCTGTGACCATGATAGGTGAAAAGGTGGAGGATGAAGAGTAAGTGTGATCGGTGAGATGTCTAAGTGTACGTGGGTAATAAACGCGTCACGAGAGGTCTGTTCTCATCGTCATAAAAGAAACACTTTTATAAATAAAACCCTCTGGCACTAAGTCGACGGTGAAAGGGGACGAATTTTGATAAACTGGAATCGATTTAAAATGCGCGCGCTTTTTCCTCGTCGCCGCTTTTAACTTACACGAAAAAGTCGCTGGTCTACCTAACAAAAGCGGGGGGACTGCGAATTCCCACAACAACACTTTTTGCGGAAAACTTTTTTCTTTAGGACGGACAAGTTTCCTTTCATCTTCCTATTCCAAATATCCCTCAAGGAGAAGAAGAAAATAAAAAAGAAGTTTGAGATGGAAGTGAGTTTACTGTCTCAAACGGTTTTTGACTCAGTAAAAGTTGGACCCAACATTATCCGTAGCGCAGTCTGTCTGTGAGAAGTACGTACTGACGGTCTATTACAAGTTGAGGGCGCTTTAGCACCGGCCGCTTTTTCACTCTTGCGACTTCTCTCCGGAGAGTCGAAGAGCCAGCTGAACACTGGAGGCAGGGCAAGGTAAGACGGGATGGGGCCATTCGTTCCCGCATTGCTTGCAACAATCGCAACTTACAAGAATTCACCCCACTACAATTATAACATTACGTTATGATCCTCTCAACAGTCTTCTACTTCTTAATCAGCAATGCTAACCCCAACTAAATTCGTAGTCACTTGGTCATTAGAATTGCACCTTGTAGCTTTGATCTTTTTTGTAACAAGTTCTCAATGTAATGTTATCCAGGGAACCAGATTTTTATGCCGATAAAACGTTTCTGGAAGGGACATTCGATGGCGGTGGGACAGAAAGATTTCAACGTTGTCGCGAGGAAAACGTTCATTGCGGGTTTTTGCGATGGGAAAGACCTGCCCCGGAGGCGGTCGCCAACCCTTTACAAGCAAAACATAGCGTTAGCTTAACGTTAGTATCTTCATCGTAACAAAATTAGTGCCAGAGGATATGCACAATGATAAATAATGTCGGCTGCTAGGTGAAACGAGCTTGTGCAAGCGAATATGGTGCAGGTGTCGTGGACAAAGAAGCAAACCTTCCGCAGGGCCCTTTCACCGCTGCTGGCTACGTTCCAACGGTTGAACTCCTGAGGTCGTATACGTCCCCTCGTGCCCGAACTCGAGACCATCCCTCCGCAAACTGAAAATGAGGCCAAACTCTATCTTTTCCCCCAAAGCAGCCTTAAAACGACCTTGAAACAGAACTGGAAGTAACCCTGACAGTTGCAATGCGTCTTCGTTCCTCTAGGGCGGATATTTCTTCGGAAAGAGCTTTTAACAAGTTTTAGCCTTTTTCTCCGAAAGGAGAACGTATGTTTTGTTGTGTAGAGCACCAAATCTCTGGCTGTTGTAGATCTTTTGAAGGAAAACTATCTCGCATCCGGCGCTACAATGAAACTCTAATCAACATCTAAAATCGACCGAACGATGTCGAGGTACAGTTTGTCGATGAGAACAACTACACCATAACGTAAAAGCTCATTACATCCTGTGCTGTGCAATCTCATATTTTCTTTAAAATGTACGTACTGTAGGACTTAGCCGCGAACTTACATAGGATATAACCGTATTGATAATCACCATGTATGATCTCGTTTTCGGATGTTGTGAATACAGCCAGCGGGTCACGCGTAGAGGGCATTCATTTCCCTCTGTGAGTATACGTGTGGTCGAAAAATCTCGCCTCGGAAACTACTTTCATTCTCACAGAAGTAAAAAGTAATGTTGTGAAACTTTCCTCTTTTGAAACCAGCAAGGGTGGTTGTATGGGTAAAGGGTTCCTGCAGACATCAACAAAGTTCCTGACACAAATATCGTTGCCTTTTTTATCTTCAACTTGGTAGCCTGTAAATTCGTCGACATCACAGAAGGAAATTACGGGACAAACACCGCAGTGAGTTGTCTGATGAACAATCAATTCCTCAACTCTGCTATTGAGACCGAAATAGCTAGCGATTCGATTTTCTCTTACAAATGGAGCTTGCTTTGTTTGGTTTGTACTGTACAACAATTCAAGTTCGACGTTTTAACCCTTCATGCTTAATGCTGTCATCACATGTGCCGTATGTGACAGCAACAATGATGGGCGATATACTTTATTTCTGTCCAGTATAGATAAGGCTCTTCTTCAATTATTTGTATCTGCACATTGATTCAGGATATTCGACAAGAAAATAATCTTGATACAATATGAGATACTTTTTTAAGGTGTGGAACCTGAAATACTTTGAGATGATTTTCCAATATTTAGCACTCTTCTGTATCTGAGGTCGATTTGTATTATATCCCGTAAGATGTCCCCTGCCCAGACTGTTTGAGTAATATCTGTTTCCTAAGGTAGGAAAGGAGTTCTTACTTTCCATATTCTCCCTCTCTCGTACACCCGGATCAGGAAAACCCTTTTCGTTGTCAGCTGATCGCGTTTCGCATGGTATCTTGTATCACAGATATCAGGTATTTAGAAATGTACCTACATTACATACCATGTTTTAAAAGTACATGTATTCAGATAACTCATTATATTAAAAAAATATTTAGATGATGTACTATGTTTCGAGTGTACTTAAATAACATAAAACATCCTAGAAAAATTATCTGGATACTGTAACTTTGCACCTGGACCTGGAAAGTTTCCAACACTGGATAGCAACATAAAAAAGCAGGAAAACCCGTATGAATTATCTCTGATTTTTATGAAATCGCCGTCAGCTTATTCCAAAAAATGTCCCCATTTTCCAGTCAAGGTTCCACCATGAGACTCAGAGGTCGTCTATTGGTTTTACATGTGCATGGAAATGCTTAATGAGTCATGAGTTCTCTTATTCGTCTGACCCGTCCATGTGCGAAGCTGACAGTCCCTGTTTTTAAAGTTCGGTTCGGCAATGCATTTCTTATAAAATGTCTGATCGCGTGGATGGCGATTCTAACTTTTACGGGAAGGCGACTATAATTAATGAGAAAATGAGCAGCAAAAGCTGGCGGGACAGTTGACTCGCAATAATTGACGATCGCCACGAGGACGAATTGCCCGTGTCACGAATGAATGCCTTTTAAAGCGTCGTTCACACTGGACATAGTTTGAGTCTTTGACTGTTCCTAGCCTAACCTAATAATCATCAAAGTGCTTTGAAAGAGCTTTTTTTTTCAAAGCCAGATCACCCTCACAGGCAGTGCCTTTTTTCAAGTGCTATCTGGATTTTTTGAAATGATAAAAGCATTCGTAACTAGGTTTGACATGTTGGGATTCATCAATGCTGAGTTTGTTCGTAAACTAATTTTGTTTTCTCTTGTTGCAGGTATGAATCCAACTTTTTGGGTGTACTGAATACGGTCGTGAGCCGTGTTTGCCCGGTATGTTTCTTCGATACAAACTTCCCATTCACTGGTGCTGCTATAGAAACACAGATTGTTATTATAATGGCGTAGAGAAGTTAGCAGAAGGCTGTGAGTGTTGGATGTCCCGGTGAACTTCTGTAGTCTTGTTGGACGCGTTTCCAGAGAATTTTCAGACGAAATTCAGTGTGGACAACTGACTTGGTGAACCCTAAGTAGCAGGGGTTAAAGGATACACCTTCACAAGAGATAATAATAATAGAACAGTAACGGTACTTTTATGTGGACTTGGTTATTGCACCACCACGAGTTGCTTCTAAATCTGGGCTGTTGATTCCTGGGTAGTTAAGATAGTGTCATTTATTGAACTTTCTAATCTTCAAGTAAATTTTTTAACAGACTGATGATCTTGTATCGTCGTTGTTATAACTTAGTTCAAGATAGAAGTTGTGTTTACTATGTCAATAGTTGCTGTCAACGTTGGAATTGGTATGTTGGTTGTTTTTAGCCGCAAGGGCTACCAACGGTTGGCCCGTGGTTTGTGCCACAGCTGGTCAGGTAATTTGCTCGTCCTTGTCTTGCGAGTGTTGGCACCACTGCTCCTCCTGATGTAATTTAATCGCATGCGTAGCCTGTACCGGGCAAGTTGCCGCTCCCACAGGGGAGAGAAAACTAATCTCATCTCAAAATGTTTGCTGCTAATTACTCCGATGGGAGTATGGGATGTTGTGATACGTTTGCCATGCCATTCAACGTAGGGACTTTTTCGCAAGCGAATGGATAAACAATGCGAGGAACACCTTCCAAGCCCTTATCTGCGGTAGGCTGCTCTTTAGCATTCGGAAGGGATCGTTCATTAAACCTCTGTCATTGCAACGTCCGCTTTTTTTTTCACGCGCGGGACTTTTAGAGTGCCTTGCAAAGTAAAGTAGAAGAAACAAAGATAACCGTCATTTAAAATTAGCTTTGACTATCTTCCATGAAAACATTTATGAAACCAACCAAAACGTTCATGAGAAGGAGGCATCGGAGGAAATCTAGAAATGAATGCGTGGAAAACGTACATGAAATAACACTTATAAATTACTTAATCTTTTGTTTGGTAAGCCTCTACTAAACCTGCTGAAAATCGTCCGTAAATGATTATGTGGCGACTTTGCTTTGGTAATATTGTTTGGGAGGTTAGAAAAGGCCGGCACTAGACATCTAGGAATGATGGATTGAAAATGACCCATGTTCATGAGGTACTCGAATTACAATAGCTTCCGTTGTTTACTAAGATTTCAGCAGGCAACTCTTTCATTGCGCCTAGAAAAGGGCATTAGACTATCATCGGGAGAATCCTCACTCACGTTCTAACCCAAGTAGTAGTAAAAAGTGTATATTGATCTATCTGGTATTTTTACGGGCAAGGTATATTTTGTATGGCCAGGTATACTATACCCATCCGAGCAATTATGGCTACGCCTAGTTTCGGTTAGTTTTTCTTTCCACATAATTGCATAACTTTTCCTCATCATTTGTGCCGAACAAAACTCAGCCATTTACTACCATTTAACAGTATGTGCAAAATGAAAAGACTCTGTACCGTACCACGCTCCCATCGCTATTATATTAGCAACTCAAATGTTGTCTTTAGCAGAAAAATTACTTCCAGCTCAGAAAATCCTTTGAAATTCGTAGAAGTCGTTTCCGTAAACTTTTACGAACTTCGGAAACTATAAACATTTCGCGACAACTTATGTGGAATCGGTCATAAACACCGCGACAAGTAAGGCGATTTCCCTCAACACCCGATTTCCTAGAACGATTTGACCATTCCCCAGGTATTCACTCGCTACTGGGACCACGAGATAACTTGATAAACTCGATGATGACGTGAGTCCCTTTTGACCACACCTCATGACATCCGTCCGACGCATGACGCGTACCTCGCTGAAGCTCCGCCGCCACCACAGAGCTACTACACCTGTCACTGTTTGTTGGCCTTTCCGTTCTCAGTGGTATCGGAAATTATTTACGAGGCTGCCTTGAGGGTGTTAAGATGTTCCGATCACTGACACCCCTTAGTGATGATGGAATCAGGTGATGTCATCATGTTGTTCTCATGGGGTATGAATTAGTACTTCCTGTACTGGTACCTGAAAAAGCACTTGTTTATGACCTCTGATAAAAAAAGCTTGTACCATTCCATGACATCTATTCTTGTATTCCGTTGTAAAATACATTGTATTAGTTCTTCGTTTATACTTTCTAGGGGTCCTTTGTGAAAAGCGTTCAAAACCCAAAGCTAGATATCTTACTCTGGATGTTGTGAAATACTTGTCCCATCGATGCATTATTTTTGGACTATTTCTCCTCTTTTAGGAGCTCTAACTGGGCAAAAAAAGAGATTAGCTATGTTTTTAGTGGAATGAATGGTCGCTGTGTGTTGAACTATCTCACGAAAAAAACAGTTTGGTCGTATATATTTCTTTTTACAGTTTCATTTTGTTGACAGTGTAATGTACATCTTTAATTTCTGTGCCGTCAAGCCTTGCAAGAATGAATTACAGCCAGGTCAGACTTCATTCTCACTAAGTGACATATTTCTACTATTTCTTTATCAATTTATGGGTAACTGGACAGTTCTAAGTACTACAAACGGACAGTCATTTACATCAACATAACAGCCAATAGTGATATCAGAAGTATTATATCTGATTAACATCTTGCGTAATCCCTAACACTAAGTTCTCTCATTCTGAATGAAAGGTATCGTGAGTAGTAGTGTACTTCCTCTTAATAAACCGATAAGTTAGCGTGGCAGCTGTTGTGATACATTGTTGATTAAAATGCGACGTATATGTTTGCGCACATTGAACAAATCAATTCCGAAACCTTAGCACCACAAATCTCAAACAAATAGTTGTTCTTGATTGATTTAACCTACATCGCATATTTCAACTTTAGAATTTTCTGTCAGTATTGTATTATTCTGGTCCTCATTTTTTATCACATTTTAATGATAAAATCACGTAAAAAAGATTAACGTCGGCTTAGTCAGCCATTGGTCGCCAAGCGTTTTGTAGGTTACCTTGATGGCAGAACATACCGCAGAGAAGTTACCGATCGTTCAGCTTGTTTACCTGCCTTGTTCTTCGCTCTGCTTGGCTTTGAACACAAGAAGTAGAGAATTCCAGTTTTTAAAAGAATTACGTAGGACACCCAGGTAGACTGAATCACATTGTATTGAGCGATCAAAAAGACAAAATTGTAACTAAACCTCTTCTTGGGTCAAGAGAAAGGGAGTCGTGGTCGAATAGATTTGGGAAGATCGGCTAATACCTGCGAGACCCACCGGTTACTGGGAATATTTTTTCACAGATGTACCGCGGCGCGGCCCTTCCTGCGGCGCGTTGCCTGCTCATAAAATGGTTAGATTAAGTGCGGCCGTACGGCAAACCGACATTTTACTTCTGCGACGAAACTATTCTGTCGGATTTCCCTCCCGTGAATTATTTCGACGAGGAGAGCTAAGTGAGTGGTGATCCCTACCAACCACCTCTCTTTCGAAGGTCTCCTTTGAGTTCTTCTTTTTTGACGTGACTGACTCATCCATGGTAGAACGGATTTTGTCGCTTCAAAGCAACAAAGAGTCATTTGTTCGCCGGTGTTCAACGCAGTCGCATTTGATGGGCACTATACAGTATAGTTGTCCATTTCAAATACCCGCTATTTAATCTGTTTTATGCGGTAAGCGATAAACATAACCTCTAAAGACTTTTTTACTATCCTTTTTTGTAATTGTCAATTGAATAGATCGATGTTCGAAATAGTGGGAAGTGACCGTAGAAGTTGCAAACAAGATGTGCACTAATTCAGATTCGAACACATCGAACAAGTGAGACCTTATTTCAAAGCGTCAAATCATGGATAGGATTTCAAATGATTATGAATACGGACATTTGAACGACTTCGTTTGATTTCTGCAGTATGTAGAAGGAGGGTTCGTTTACGTATATTTCAGTGCTTATTCGCTGTTTTACGTATTGATATTTTCAATTATGCAGAACTTCTTCTATTTTTTAATATTTTTAGAATTTATGTTGAATGGTTTACAATATTTGTGAGGTTGGGCTCCGTGGCTCGAATTATGTAGACGACGAAAATGTTACTGTAGAAAAACGGCGAACTTTGCCAGTTCCAAAGCATGGCGTTCTTCGGTGTATCCGTAGAGCACTTTCGACTGTTTACCTCGTCATCATAATTTGTGGCCGTGGCACGTGTCTCCTTTCCTCGCCAATCCGATTTCAGCCGAGAAGTCATTCGAAGGATGAGGTCGAGAAAGATGTATGAATTCCATTTCTGACCCTTGTTATTAAGTCAATGTAATGGATTGCATTTCCGTCGATTTTTCCATTTGTGCAAAAGAGGTTTTCTCGAGAAAAATCGACAAGGCGATTAATGGGGTCGAATAGACCAGCCCGCATTCTCTTTCCTGCAACTCGACGAGTTTTTCGCTCTTTACGATTGCTTCTTAATATCGTCGCTGAAACCTTCACCTATCATTTTTTCCCCTCCAAAAAAATATTTTACTGTTAATGTTTTTGATAGGCATGTTCCCATTAGTATGGTTCGACTGCATTTAGCTTTGTTTCTCATCGAACCGAAACAATAAACAATTAAAGCTCAGCAACCTCTTCAATTATTCGTAGTTCTAAAAATGCTAAAAATTTCTTCCGTCAAGTGGGAGAGATCCGGACATATGGGATTAATCCGGACAGCCTTTCTAGAAGCTGTTGATAGTCAAACCACTTGTAGCGAACACACCTAAGAGATACCTATGTCATCTACACATACGTCCTTGTATAAGGAGGTGAATATTCCGAAAAATAAAGCGCCTCTTGGTTCATCTCATGTGGCCGAATCGCCCCATTTTACTATATCGTGTCGATATCTTAAATTTATTTCGAAGAATACCTTAGCTGTGAAAATTCCCAGAAAAAGTTTGCTAGGCGAAGTAATTTTTTTTATTTTTTTTATTTTTTTTGAGCCACGTTCAGTTCGATTTTAGTGTACTCAACAAAGAAAATATCTTCATGCAGCTTTTTTTTTGTTTCAATCAGCTTTACTTTGTCCATCAGGATGATTAGTATAAAATTTTCCTAGCTAGTTTGTTTATCAAAATATTTTCTTTTAATTACAGTTTATCTTAGTCTTTATCTTTTCCCTTCTTGTCTTTCTTTTATATCATTTTTTCGTTATTTTAGCATCGACGAATGTTTTAATGGTACACAATGGTTGTCATCATTGACTTCACAATGACGCCATAGTTGTACACGAAGAACGATTCATGATGTCATTCATAACCCCATCCTGAAGTCATGGGCTCGTACGGCTAAAGTAAGGATACAGTGTATTATTTTAGTGTATGAATGCATAACTGTAGACTTAGTGTTTCAATACAAATATTGACATCATTATCCTCTGATGCTTAAAAACACAACATTTGTAAATTCATTAAAGCTATTACATAAAAGATTGGAATTAATAGTGCATGCATATACCACTGATAGCATCATCGCAGGAAATCTAATCGTACGGAATATAATTAATTTTAAGGTAATATGATACTGAGAAAAACTTCCATAACAATCTTTTTTTTAAACTCTCGAAAGGAGACGACAGTCGCCAAAAGCGAGGTAATCATCAGCTGGTTTCAACATGCAAAGTTTTGACATATTAACTTGTTTACATGAATAAAATACTTTTCTCAAACAAGAAAGGAATGATTTTGGCGTGTTTTTATTCTGTTTTTGAATAAATTAATTTTTATCGTTAGGAGTTAATTAGGGAACCAAAATCTTGTTTTGACAGCCTAGTAAACATTATTAATCATTTGACTGTGGGAATTTTTGGAATTTTGTTCGTATGTGACGTTTTATGTATCTTGCAACTTTGGAGATCCTTAAACCAGTTTTAACAATACCCATTCAAATACACGTGTACACATCAAAACTTCGCCTCTTATTTTTCTTCCATGTATGAATTTTCGTCGCTTAGAGTGGTTTGTTAGGCTTGTAGAAAACCACCGAATTCGTGTACCAATTATCCACCAAAAACTTAAGTGCCTGAAGTTCTCTCCCTCTGACCACATGTTACTATTAATAGTCGAACTCACCTAAAGCCGATCAAGATAGGCTAATTCGATCCATCGAGAATACATGTCACGCGATGACGTCACAGCGTTGCCATTGTTTTGTCACCCCTTTCCGTATGCCTTGCTAACGTACATCACAATAGTTGCGTCCTCTAACATAGGGGGATGGGATGAATCCAATCCAGGTTAGTCGCTTACTCAAGGGACTCGGAAGGGGGGCGTACAGTCACGGCCTTGTGTACTGTTGTGTTTGGGGAACACGGGAGGGGGAATCGGAAAGCTTACCTCTCTCCAACAATGTAGGAAAAGTTCAACACTGGCGTGGCCCGCCAGCCCCTGACTCCAAGTGCAGCGTCGCAACAATGCGATCCGGTGGGGCTACCACCGCCACAATGTGACGATAGGCTTAAGGCAGCGGGATTTATGATATGTGATGAGGCAGGCCGTCACTGAGGCCGAGTCGACAGGTGAGGCGGTCATTAATGCACCGGGTCAGTGCCGCGCCGACTTATCACCTCGTCGCTATTAATCTTCCAGTCCCTTCAATGGGAGCTGATTTGCCTGGTGGATCTCGCACAAATTACGCTTTTTAAAACGCATGGAAATTTGATCGCATTTGTTTTGTTCGAATTTTGAGTTTCCTTTTTGAGCTGTGCACACTCTGAATTTGAATCAGTGAGAGTCTCTGAGATTTAGTGAATTTTCACTGGATCTCCGTCTCTGCTTCAAATCTAGTTTATATACTGAATGAAATATGCGGAAAATATTTCCCTGTTTGTAAGTCTTGCTCAGACTGCTTGCAAGTTGTATGGGCGCTTTATTATGTTTTTTGTTATGTTGTTTTAGTTTGTAGGAAGGCAACGAGGGCTTTTTCCGACAGAGTAAAATACTTTCTAAGGGAAAATACTTGAACGTGATGGATATTCGCGCAATTATGATATTGCAGGTCTCTATTTTTCGTATTCTATGAGCAATCGAGTCGAACTCTGCGGTGCCCAATCAAATGCCACAGTTGCGAACGTTCGGCTATCTCCGGAACTCTCCCTTGTCGCTGATTGGCCACAGACGCTCGACTGGGTGGCTTGCTGAACACGAGGAAAGACCCCTAACAGATGTACAGTACGTCTTTGCGGTGTCACTAATGAGGGTGATAATATCCCTAATGCTGTTTCGTTTGATCAGGTTAATTTTAAAGAGATTCCTCCAGCAAGAGAGAAGTGCATCATACACCTCACTGGGAGTTCGTCAAGTTAGGCGAGGTTGTGCGTTTCTGGGAAGAATTCATGCGTGTCTGGGTATGTTCCTAAGGAAAGCAGATCACATCTCCGGTACTGGATGATACTCTGAGTCCTTGTGGACATCTATGTGGAGGAAACAGTTCTATCTCTGCTCCGCGATAGTTCCGGGAAAACAAGACAAAGGAGTATCACTGAAATGACTTGATCCAGACACCTGCAAAGCCGAGCCATCGCGTAGAGGAGAGAAGCTACGTTTCCTTGGAAATGGAGACAAAGTTCGATCTGTTTCCGTCCCTGACCCAATACAGGATTGATACTTTGACCTACTTCTGACCTTTGACTTGCCCCGCTCTGCTGTGCTCCACACCGTCTCAACTTTTACTCCACATTCGGATGCAACAGTGCAAAACGAAGATATTAGCTTTGCGCAGGGTAGTGCTGCACCCCCTCATGAGCCAAGTCCTCAACTTACCTCAGTCTCAGTTGTTTAACCAAGACTTTTTAATTGGCGCGTCGTTCGACTGCATATTTGGCTCAACCTGTTCTTTCGACTAACTGTTTATTCCATCTCATTTTCAAGCAAATATCTTGTTCATTCCAACGTTTCTGATTTTTTTCCTTGCAAAAATATTGTGTAATGGTGATGGATTTCGCAAATCTTAAAAAATATTAATATCCTCAAAAAAAAGTACATCTAAAAAAATGTAACCTGAAACAAAATTTCCCAAAATAATGAAAAAAGGGAATAAGGAAAAATTGTGAAAAAAATGCAAAAAAAAAAAA
>Ga0058701_10000332_pt1 | contig 35318 bp, 20 predicted proteins | sample AgamicOrMae_FD_97039 | JGI IMG/M metagenome (GOLD analysis project Ga0058701, IMG submission 97039) | Agave microbial communities from Guanajuato, Mexico - Or.Ma.e | ecosystem: Host-associated > Plants > Phyllosphere > Phylloplane/Leaf | place: Guanajuato, Mexico | collected 2012-06-04
GAGTGCGACAGACTATACAGTCAATTATGGATGAGTAACGACACGACCTTGATGGATGATGATATGAGGGGAACACGATATTCAACTGACGTCTCTTCCTGACCCAGCTGATTCGTTTGCTTGTCATCAACTCTGGGGGCACTGGTACCTCGTCTATTGGACGATCCTCTCTTTTGGGAAGAACGAAGAATAAGTGACTGTATCAAGTAGAGTTAGATTTGGCTACAAGTGTACGCTGAAACGGGCCGCTTCGATGCATCAAGGTTTGTTTTTGTTTTTGAGCGGCAAGCGCATTGCATTACACTTTGATCACTTCAATTCGCTCAGTGTGTGGGAGGGTCCCACTCATTCCCCAATTGGCGGGTAAAACCATACAAATATGAAACCGCACTCCATAAGCTCGGCCTCGAGCCTTTAACAATTAGGTATCATCTATCCCCATCTCTGAGCCGCTTTTCCGGCGGTCACCATGATTAAAACGTTAGTCTGATGGGCCTATGTTCCATCAAGATCTTCCAACACAGGTTGAACTCGAACGATCGTTACGGAAATGGCCAATTTGGTGTTCTTCCGTCTCGCTACTCGTCACCCACTACCTAATGATTAGTATACAGAATCAATACTTATCTGATTTAGTCACATCTTAAGGTCTGAAGTGTTCGGCTCCTTACACAATATTCACGTCGTGGGTTTCATTCGCAAGCAGATTTTGGAAAGTCGCCCAGATGAGAGACACCTGTTTGCGACGGGACGAGAACGCATCGTAAAAAGAAAGAAAGGATTGTTGCTCAACGTCGTTGTAACTAGCTTTCCACCTCGCATTGCAAGGATGTCGATTTGGATCTGATGAACTTTGATGGCCTAAAGTAGAGGAACTTCGTTGCATCATTGCCTATCTCTCCATCGCTGTCTGGAAACGACAACATAAACAGAGTATACGGAAGTACGTTCTCGATAAGTTCCCATCTCCCCGGATAGATATGGGCTCCTTGCCGCAAGTGAACGCTTTCGGGTAGATCTTAGGGAAAAGGAAGTGTACAGATTTGACTAGCTATTAAATGATTTGAGTCTATTCCATCCGAATGAGACGTATTTGCTCAATAACGCCAAGGTCTAGTCAGTGTCTCCAGTGTAGCCTTTTTCAGAGGCTTGTGTGCGCATGAAAAATTAGTGTCGGCAGAGATACGTGAGATACCTCGGAGTCTTAGAAGAACTGAGCTCCCAAGAGAGTCTTGATAATTGTTTTCAAGTTGAACTAACTAGCAAACCGAGTTCAACAACAAACATCTACAGCTTGCCCTGCGGAAGCAGTCTGAGCAAGGTTTTCGCGCGCTCGAGTTTTGCGTCGCCGCAAGTGCGAATTGTCAGGCAATCGGGCCAAGTCTGGCACAAAATAGAGGAGTGATATAAACAATGTTACAGTTAGTGGATCCCACAACTGTCTCACATCATCTGATACATCATTTGGGACGAATTTCAGGTCGAACATGATCGCAAGTTTGAATTATTAGCCGCTAAGATGAAATTCTTATTTTCTGAGACGTACAGTCTCATATTGGTAGCAGTTCCCGCGATATATCTATTGCTCCTAACTCTCAATGGATCCAAAGCTTTTGATGATTCGGAGAGGATGAAATTACGATCCGAAGCTAGACAAATGTTCTACCATGCTTATCATTCCTATATTAATACCTATCCAGCTGACGAAATCCTTCCAATATCGTGTCAGGGTCGCTTCAGAAAAGTCGATTCCAACGATATAGATGAATCTATCGGAAATTTCTCATTGACTTTAGTTGATTCCCTCGATACTCTTGTAATGATGGGTGATATAGAAGAATTTCAGCATGCAATCAAGAAGATCATAAGTGATCTCAACTTCGATATGGATATTGTCGTATCGGTGTTCGAGACTAACATCCGAATGTTAGGCGGGCTCCTGAGTGCGCATATTCTCGCCAAATCCATACAAAACCCGGCAGATCAAAACATAAGATATTTAAATACCTCGACGAGGCAAAAACTAGATTGGTACAATTCTGAATTATTAGATTTAGCAGAAGATCTTGGCCGTAGATTACTACCTGCTTTCGAAACAAAAACTGGCATACCTCATCCTCGTGTCAATTTGAAATATGGCCTCGAATCGAATGACTTACGTTCTGTCCAAGAAACATGCACTGCTTGTGCGGGATCATTGATACTGGAGTTTGCCACATTGAGTCGTCTGACTGGTGATAGTGTTTTTGAGGATAAGGCTAGGAAGGCCTTAGACTCGCTGTGGGCAAATAGGCATCGTAGCACAGATTTAGTAGGTACTGTATTGAATGTCGAGACTGGCGAATGGGTGAGACGTGAATCTGGTGTCGGAGCCGGTTCAGATAGTTATTATGAATATCTGATGAAGGCTTATATCCTGTTAGGCGACAAGACATATCTATACCGTTTCAATAGACATTACTCAAGTGTGATGCGGTATATATCGCGAGGACCATTTTTGATTGATGTCCATATGCACCGACCGAATCGAGTGGCTAAGGGATTCATGGATGCTCTGTCTGCTTTCTGGCCTGGTCTACAAGTTCTCAAAGGTGATCTCAGATCTGCCATCTCAACTCACGCAATGTTTTACGAAGTCATCCGGAGGCACAGTTATTTGCCCGAAGCCTTCACTACTGACCTGCAGGTATACTGGGCCAATCACCAGATGAGACCAGAATTTCTCGAGTCCACATATTTCCTCCACAGAGCAACACAAGAAGATTATTACCTTGAGATTGGTAAGGCCATATTGAAGAAATTGCAAGACCTCAAAGTGGATTGTGGTTTTGCCGGGCTCAAGGATGTGCGGACTGGTGTTCACGATGATAAGATGGCCTCGTTCGTGTTGGCTGAGACCCTCAAATATCTTTATCTATTATTCAGCAACGATAAGGATACTCACATAGACTTGGATAGGTTCATATTCTCAACTGAGGGCCACTTGTTGCCAATCGATCTAGCGCTTGTCCAGGTTGAGAGCAAGAACAGTACAGATAGAAAAAGTGACTACTATCAAGTGGACACTTTAGCGAAAGATATGCAGTTTAGTGAATTTATGGCTACCATCCAGAGGTCTAAGACCGGTTCAGAAAGTAACCGGGAACAACAAGCCCAGATGATAAAGTCGATATCTAGTGAGAGCCTAAATGATAATGAACAGACAAAGGTTGTTCGTGCAAGAGCCAAGCTTCCCGCAAAAGTAGCCAGGTTGCTGGTGAAAATGAGTGATAAATATAGCCAAGATAAGCCTGTGATCTATTTAAGTGAATACGAAACGTCGTGTCCATCACTAGAGGCTCAAGAGATGCGCTTTGATGGAAAATATCATCCATTTCTAAACAAACGAATTGGGTCAGCGGATAATCGCGTCTCGAGGATGAGCAATTTAGATTCAGACTTGTTGATGGCGATCAGCGCAATGATGTATGATAGTTACGTCAAACTTTAGGCCATGATCGATGGGAGAGTGGATGACTTTTGAAGACCGCTCTAGACAAGGGATTGTGCTTCAATGAGAGTTTATTTCATTCAGGATAACAAGGAGCATTGAACTGTATCGTTCTAATATACTCTATGATCAGTTAAAACTTGTGGGGTCACTACTGAATATATCATATAAACAAGATCAGTAGGCCATATTAAAACATTCTGCGAAGAAATTACTGAGGGTCATGCCCAAGTGCAATTTGTCAGCCTTGTTACCTATTCCATGGTCTTGGTCTGGATATATTCTGGTCTCGAATAAGATATTCTTTTGAATTAGGCGCTTCATTAACATAATTGATTGTTGAAAGTGTACATTGTCATCGCTCGTACCATGTATCAATAAAAAGCGTTTGCTATCTATGTTGGCTATATGCTCAAGCAATGAAGCCTTCTCATATCGTTTGTTGAGATCATAAATGTTATTCTTATAGTGGCCTTTTCGGGCTTTACTTCCCTGTATTATGCTGATTGTTGAGTGATTTCTCCTTCCATCTCGCTCAAGTGTTGTATTGCGCTTTGCGGTAATGATTTCAATCAGTTTGTTTGGCAGTGATTGCGGACGTTGAGCATGATTATCCGGTTTTTGCGCCTCCTGATGGATCCCTACCAGAGTTGAATCCCGAGAGCTTAGGGATCCATCCAGGCTGAAGGATGATTGATTTGATGCCTCCTCGTGATCGCCAAAGAGTACGTCGTCGAACTTGTCATTCGGCCAAGGGCTACCCATGTAGCGCTCTGTGTAGGCGGTATCATAAAGTATCCAGCTTGTCACCGGGGCCACCGAGGCAGCGCACTCGAAAACGCCGCGCAACGACGGCATTGGAGGAGGTGCACTACTTAGACCCAGGGCGCTGTGGACAGGTATCGACGAGTCCGTTCGCAGGGCCTTGGCAATTGAACTCATGGTCGGGCTGGACTTCAGTTTTAATCTATCGAGATTGCCCGTCGATTCGGTTGTAATTTGCTCGCCATTGTTGGGCCTTGTGGCTCCAGCACCGACGTGGGATTTGATATAACTCTGCAAAGCTTCAACGGAGCGCAGATTGCTTTGGGCCAGTGCCATCGCCGAGGCATAACCTCCGTAGCTCCATCCCCAGATGGCCACTTTGGTCGAATCTATGAACGGAAAATGGTCACTGAGATACTGCACAACGTCAATCTGGTCCTGAATCTCAACAGAGCCTAATCTATGATACAGTTCATACAATCTATTGGTGCCCTGGAAGCCACTTCCGCGCCCATCGATCATTGCGTATATTGTGCGCCTACTGGTGGCCAAATAGTGTCCAAAATAGACACTGTAACGGTAATCAACCTTTTGAGAACCGGGACCTCCGTAAACATCAACCACCATAGGGTATTGTTGGCCGCTGGGCAACTGATCGATGAACTCTTGGATGGTGTCAACGGTATAATGCGAATACAAGGGCCTGTTTTGGGCCGCATTCAAATCAGCCGACCTAGAGGCAGAGCGTCGCGATCGAGAGGGCCCCTGCGATTGCTTATCGTTTTGCCAATTGGCCGCTGAGGAGGTCTTTTGGAATGTTCCGGTGGCTCCGAGTTGAGGGGGCAGCAAGATTAGCACGTCCGCTTGATAGCTTGTGTTCGCGATGGGAACCTTGAGGCGGAATTCGAGCGGAAGTGCCTTGTTGTTTAGCAATCTGTCCCTTAGCTCCTTGTTGTCCTCTAGCGTCCATAATAGGTCAGAGTCGAATGGGATGTCAGTGAACTTGGCGCCCGCATCATTAGGGCGGCCATTTGCATTGCTTATGAGGGCGGGCGGTGACCAATTGAGCTGCTGGCCAGCTGACTGGGCAGCCTCCCCCGCCTGCGATTGGTGGTCGCTTGCATTAGCTGTTAGTGATTGGGGGGGAATTCCTTGTCCAGATGAGATTGAGTCTGAGGGGCGAGAGTGAGAAGTGTCCGTTCTGGACGGCCGACGATCGGACTGAGCAGTTGGAGTCTCGAATTGGGGCTTAGGATTGGAGTTGGGCGATGAGGCTGAGGACTGGTATGCATTTGACACGGCAGTGGCGGCCGCTACGAACCGCCTGGTGGAGCGCAACTCGGTGCGTGGCACATCGGGCCCATCGCACTGGAAGACATAGTGGCGCGCGCTGGGACTCATTCTGGCAAAGTTGTATTGACACTCTGTGGGGTAATGCTGGCAAGTGACGCACACGCTCAAGTCTCTGTCCCATTGCTCTCGCCAATGGCGACCTGCAGCCCTCGTCGAGCTTTGTCCAATATGGCCTCTTGGTCTTGCTCTGTCGTCAAAGTCAACTGTCGCACCCAAATTGACGACAAACAACTGACGCTGCCCTTGACCGCCGACCACAGTTGAGGTATAGTAGACAAGCGAGTGCTCTGAATCCAGCCCATTGATTTCCAACACTTCCTTCTCGCCACTCGTTAAGTAGACAAATCTGTTCTCCTCATTCATTGAAACCTTAGCCAAGTGCTTGAAGCTGCCCACATGAGAACCCTCGAATTTGGGCAACAAGGCCAAGTAAAACTCATCATCCAGCGGGTATATATCGTCGCTAATATCGAGCCACCCGTTTCGGGCTTGAACAAGCAGATTCTTCTTGCAGTCCCATTCGCGCTTAGAGAGCCTCTCCTCGTTTGCCGAGCAAATAAGCACATGGGATTCATTCTGGTATCTGTTGGACCAAATTAGGGCCAATTTATCCTCAGTAAGCCAATTAATGCGATAAATATAATGCTGCTGGACAGCGAGATCGTGGGGCAAGCGCATGCTAACGATGCGAGCCTCTCGATTGTCGCCACTCTGGCTAATGCCCTCAGTGGATTCCGAGTTGTGATCCTCGCTTATGGGCGCTGAAATTTGAGCCAAGTTCTCGACCACTTGAACAGAGACGCGCGGGTTAGGCTGGCCAGCTTTAGGGTATCGGATCCTCTGGATGCGCGGAATCACTTGGTCGCCATAAATGGTATAAGGCATACTGCTGACTTGAGAATCATTGAACGACATGTAGGCCAGCTTATGGCCATTTGGGGACACTTGAAAGGCTGGCGTATGGCCCAAGATCTCCTCCTCGTAAAGCCAGTTTGCCACTCCATTGAAGTACTCATGAGGCTTCCCACTTGAGGTCAAACGAATTGGCATTCTCTTGGGCCCCATTTGGGTCTGGCTTCCAACACTGCTGCCCAATTCGGCAACATTGTTCAGGACAAAAATATTGTTATTCTGCATCATAATGAGCGAGTCTATCTTTCCAGTTCCATTCGAGAGTGGATTGTTCGGCGTGAACCATTCAACCTGTTGGAAGCGGCCAAATTCGTCATTATCGAGATACTGGTCGTAAAACTGATCATTCAAATACAGGCTGGCAGTGTCCAATTGCTCGTATTGATTGGAGGATTCCGAGTCCTTAGCCACACGAGTGCTCAAGGATGATATGAGATCCAGTTTAATGTCATAGATGAAGTATTTTGCCGTGAACGAATGACGGAACTGTCTCTTTCTTGCGGTCCAAACAAGCAAAAACCGTCTGCTGGGCGACAATTTGTAGCCCTGGTACTTTATCGAGGCTAAGAGGCTCGAGTTTGAGATCAAAATTGTGGTATTTGGCCTATAATTTAGAGTGGGCTGTTTCAGGGATGTGATGGTTACTGTTTTGTTGGGATTGTCCGCCGAGCGAAACTTTCTTTCGCCAGACAATGGCAGTGTTGCTAAATAGAGGTTCTTTGATTCTTCATAGAGTATGAGGTCACCATTTAGGTGTTCATCAGTGGGCAGCCAATTGAAATCAAAACTCCTCGGGGAGAACTCGCCCAGTAAGGCCTCCTCGAGGGAGATCGCCTCCCTCGTTGGAAATCTATTGGTGAAACTTGCAATATCCGGATTGATGATTACAATTGCAGCAACAATCATGGACGAGATAAGCATTAGAACCACAATGCTCAACAGGATGCTCAAGATATTCCGACCCCTGTTGCTGGCCTCGTGGACGGTCAGCTCCTGCAGTTAGGATTAATTAGCCATTTGAGAGGGAAGCAAATCTGTTAATATATCACTCTTGTCAATTAGGTGTCTGTACCCCGTGAATCCCTTATTCATGAATGAGGCACTCACAGATTTGTGACGAAATCTTGGTCTTGTCGGTGGCATCTTGGTTCAGTTAATTAACTTAACAATCAAATGATAACTATCACAAATTAGAGAGCCACATCAAGTGGGCAATCTTCACTCGGGTCCCAACGGTTCTTTGTGGACACTAGAAAATGGATTGGCTTTTTCAGTAGATGAAACTAGGTGAGTTGGATTAGCCTTTCCAGTTGGGGCCCATTGCGTTTTGTTTACATTCGAAGGCAAAACAGCGCGCAACAACTCCTCTGGCTCGTCCCCATTGAATTGCACAAGGAGAAACACTCACACACTGCTGCACATACAGAAACCATACTGCACACAGGCTCAGATTATCTGAACCAAAGAAGCACGGCTCGTGAGCAATGAGAGAGTGGCATAATTTGGAAGAGGCTTCTTTGACGACGAGGGTGATGCTTGCTTGAATTGAATTAAGCGCAAACTTGATAGGCCGAGATGTGGGCCTTTGGAAAGGGGAGGAAAGGAAAGGGAAGATTACCAAGGGAGAGACTGCCGTGAAGTGAAACACTTACAAACGCGGTTGCCGTCCTCTCATCATCTTGCTCAACTAGATTACATGATGCTCAACCCGCTCATCCAGATGCTGCAGAGTGACAAACTAACCGGCTCAGCTGTGGCGGGACGCCATTGAGACTGCTCGCGAAGGCGGGCCGACCTTGATATCTCACTTTTCGTACATTTCCCACAGATGAGGTATGCGATCCGACAAATGGAAAGGGGACAAGATCAGACGAAAGGCCACATTTCGCCGAGCTCAAACCAAACCAGACGATCGTCTATAATGTGGCTTAATGTGTGCTTCTCTAAGCTCTTTGGGTGCACAGTTGGACCAATTAGCCTTCTTGAGAGCTGAACAGAAATGAGTTCGAAGTGGCTTTTTTCGCTCCATCTTATCGACTTTTCGATATGTTTGGGGACGGAAATGGGGCGAAAAGTAGCGAGTAGTTCAAGGATTCCACTGAAGAGGCTTATCTGGCAACCACAGCTTATCTTGGGCGAGTCGCGTGGCTTGGGAGAAACTTAATAGACAAAGAGGGAAACTAAGAACAATATAATGATAATCATATGCCATTTTTATGTGGCCAAGAGAAACAATGAGATGCGAAATGGGCATGCAGCAATGAGGAGCCTAGCGAGTAGTTGTGCTGACTGCGTTGTGGCCAATTCAGTGCTAAGGTTTGTTTGTTGCTCGCTAAGCTCGGGGGATGATTAATTCGGCCGCTAGGTTAGCTAGCGGAGAGACCACAGGCGCGGGTAAATACTTGGAAAGCGGCCAAGTAGAAGGGGGGCCAGAATTAATTGCATAGAGCACTTTGGTAGTGGAGTGTGTGGGGCTCGCCAGTGGGCGAGAGTGGCGCCCTGAGCTCGCCTGCCGTGGAGGCGAGCTTGTTTCCTCCAGTCTGTATGTCGCACGCGAACCCCAACGCTCATTTTCCCCTTGCAGACGGACACACACACTCTTACACTGGCCAGCCACACTGAGCTCACGTTTTCTCTTTGCTCCGCGCTCAGACAGGTTTAATTGACTTTGCAACTGAGAGACGTTAATGAGTCTCAGCGGAATGAGCACTGGCCACGAACTGGCCGCGAATTGGGCCCGCATGAGAGCCAACCAGGTCTGGCCGGGTCCCTCGTGGTCCCTCTTGGTCCAATTATGCTTGTATGTGCCCATGATGGCGGCAAATCCGGCGCCAAGCAGCATTGGGGGCCCAGTGGTGCAAGTCGCCCAGAGTGAGCCAGGTACAATAGGCAGTGTGACCAGTACTCTGGTGGAAGCCTTGGACGTTTGCCGGTCCGGCTCGGCTAATACTCGGAAATCGATCAAGTTTGGCCCATGTTTGCGCTGGACACATCCGCATCTAATGGAGAAAAAGCGCACCGGCAGTAATATCCCTTGTTGCAGGCGCCACTCTGGCCACTCTGGTCGCTCTGGGTGGCCCAGCCAGGCAGCCAGATAAGGGACAGGCGAGGAAAATGAAAGAGAGAGAGAGAAATTGGCGTCACGAATCGGCCGGTTGGAGGAGATTCTCGTGTTGCCGGTTATTGGAATGAAGAGCGCTGATCGTTGGCAAGTCGCCGCTCGCGACACGTACAGGCGACCGATTGATTTGTGGCCCGAATTTGTTTGTACGGGCGCTGGCCAAACGAGAAGACGTGCCTCCGCCAAAGCTCCGGCCGGAGCTCATTTCACCCAGTTGGGTCTTCGGACTGGGGCGAGCCAGCAAACATTGGCGTCTCCTGGCCGGGCGGCAAGTGGACACACAGGCGGCGAGCAGTGAGGGAGCAGCGGAAGCCGGCCAATTGGGCTGGCTGTGTTTGTATGGGAAGCGAGCTGGTTGCAGGCTAGAGAGAAAGCCATCACTTGGGGCCAGAGGCTGAGATTGGCTCCCCCTTGGTTGGCTGAGAAATGGAGCCCAGCGCACGATCGAGCGGCGCCCCCATTTAAGTGGTGGCGCCGCTCCAAAAGGCGCTAGCTACTCCTTATCTCAATCGGCGTCTCTTTGGAGACTGGCGGCCAAGCGCGACCAAATGCCGACGAGAAGCGAAAAGTGGCCCAGCGAGGGGAAAAAGCTCGCCCCTGTGGGCCAAACAATTAGACCAGCCACTCAGCGCCACTTGTTCTCGCTTGCCAGTTATGATGCTCGGCCGGCTCCTGGGCCTTGGTCCATTGATGATAAGGCGACACGTCGCCTGCGTTCACTGGAGCGCGTCTCCTGAGTGAGCGACACTTTGGGCCAGAGATAGTCCCCCGCAAGAAGGCTGCCAACACACCACAGTAACTGCCACCAGCCGCCAGCCAACTGCGACTGAGTCAGTGACTATCTTGGGCCCCCGGCAAGCAGACGGCAAATACTTTGACGCCCACTGGGCCGGAGGAATGGGGCTCGCTTGGCAGCTAGCTTGCTGGCTGGCTGGATGGCTCGGTGGCCCGCGAGATGTTTGAGGGCCCCCCAGCCGACAACGGACAGCATTTGCGGGCCGAGATTGAGTGCGAAATTGTGAGCAAAGCAATCGGCGTTCCATTGGCAGCCGGCCTGGGAGGAAGCCAATTGATTTTGTGTGTCGAGCAACAGAGAGCGACACTACACGACACTATTGCCACTGGTCCGAAATGGAGCGCCACTTTTTTGCTTCACGTCGAGCGGGCGCCAAAAGGACTCAGTAAGAGCAAAAAGCCAAGGAAGAGGAAGGGGAGGAGATTGAAATGCGATCTAGGGGCTTTAGAGGAGAGTTGAGAAGTTTTCCAAGCGGAAAACAATATATGCGCCGAATATTGGAGGCGGCAAGAGTGGGGAATGTGGCCGCCAGTGTGTGGGTGAGGCGCGGATTTGCAGCCAACCCCAAGCGACAGGGGAAATGGCAACTGGCGCCTAGACTATCCTAGTCTGCAGGGAGCCGGACCAGAGACGAGTGGCGGCAAATTGGAATGAGCAATTGCTTTCCTGCCCACTCCTGGTCCACGGGGAACCGGCCGTCTAATGTGCTCGTTCTGACCATGAGCTAATAAGACACACGCGCCCATAATAACACAACAACAACAACAACAACAACGATTTGCCTGCACGCCCACCTCTCTTTTTTCCCCCTTTTGGGTCTCCGAACGACTCTCTCAGGCCGACCAGACGGGTGAAATAATCAGACGAGCCTGCTCAGACACGCAACTGGGGCCGTGGGGACTCTCTCGGCTGGCTCCTTTTGCTTTAATTTGCTCCAGAGACTTGCCGTCCAACTGATGTCAGCCTCCTTCTTGGAGCACTGCTTTGGGGCAGCCAGACGGCCGCCAAGACGAACGGAAGGAGCACTAACAGGCAGAAGGCATAAGCAGAGGAGAGTAAAAACAAACTCAAGACTAGTGTTAGTCGTTCTGCAATTGCACTAGCACAACGATCTCGCCAGTCTCGGCGCGCCACTCAGTTGGGCGCCCAACCAACGTAAGGGGGATTTTGATTGAATGCGACTGGCATCGAAATTGGCACTCCAAGAGTGTGTCGCTTGTCAGCCCAATGTGCTGGGCCGCCCCCCACGGCTCCTGGCTGGAAATTAATGATTTGCCTGGGCCTTTCCAGAAGCTGAAAGCTCCCCCATTTGTCTGTGTGTGTGTTTGTGTGTGGCCTGCTTGCACATTATACATGTAAACAAATTTGTCCCTTTTCAATCGATTTCTCTCAAACACAGGAAACTCTGGCCCCCAGGATAAGCCCTTTCCTTTGGAATCCCCACCGAAATGGCCACCTGCCAGCCTGGAGCGCCGGCCCAGCTCAGTGTGTGTGTGTCTGTGTGCCTGAGCGCCACATAGTCACCCAATCCCGGTCACTCTCCATAGGCCCCTTTGGGGTGCCCCAAATGAAAAGCCTGGATTAATTTAACACCATTCAATCCGCCCACTGGACACATCGCGCTACCACTTCCGACTCAGTGCACCTAAGAGAGCTACTAGCTACTAGCCCAACAGAATAGAACTCTTTACTTACGTCCAAGCGACCCAATAGGAGTGCGTCCATTTCGGTCCGCGGCAATGGCGAGCCCTTCACTTCGCACATTGTGCCCCTTTTCCTGTTCTCTCTTCTCTGTTTTGTTTCCTCTTTCCGCCGGTCTTCCTGCCGCTACTCAGGCTCCTCGTCTGTCTCTCCTGGCCAGTCCCTTTCCTCTACTTTTTCTCGTTAAATGTTCAAATTTCACGCAATTCCTCGCCTCTCTACCCGCTCAAAACTTGTTCCATCCATAGAGACCAATCAATCCCCAGCTCTGTCTCTCCTCTCAACTTCCGGCCCAACATTTTCCCCCAAAATTCCTGCCTATTTGACTTGAGTTTGCTTGATTTTGAGTGACTCAATATTTCCTGCTCTTATCCAAAGTTTCTCTCCCATTGCGAACAGTGAACGAACTCATTCTGTGACCAGACGAAAGTGTTGCAAAATGGAGCCAAAGGAAACAACTGTAAGTCGGTCTTGCCAACTAGCGAAGTGGGCCCCCTGCCGGCCTCGACTATCCGGCAAGACCTGAGCCAGCTGGCGCGCAGGCGCAAACTAACCAAAACCTCGAGGCTTAATACAAACTCGCAATTCCCTGGAATGCGGCTGCTCGAAAATTGCCCAAGCCAGTTTGTTCGTCTACTTAGCGATATGAGACTTAGCTCGGAGCCAGGGAAGTAGTGAGAGAAAGAGAAATTGGTCACTCATTTAGCGCCAAATGGAAGTGGCCCGCAAAGGGAATTCGCACTCACTCGTGCGCTGACAAACTATTATCTCGCCACAACTCTCTCTTCTTGGAATTTATTTTCAAACCCTCAGGCAACAACGCTCTTTCATCTGACCTGTTGGAGCAATTTCCGAGGCCAATTGGGGCCAAATGTCATTTCAGCAGGCTAAAAAAAGATCGAAAAGTGGCTCATATCAAGTCTGGACGAGAAACAGACTCGATAAGCAACCGTAGAGCCTCTAGAAGTCATTCCACTGATACGATCATTGCGGAGACAAACTTGCGCTCTGGCACGCAATTCTAGAGGAGAAACAAATGATCGGGAAACGAAATTTGTCGAGTCATACGGAATGTCGAATAGTTTCACTTTCGCAAAACAGTAGCTCTTTAATCCATCTTGTAAATAACTATCAAGTAATCTTAGATATCTGATGTACTCGTAACTATCTCTCTCTCTCCTTTTAAGTCTGTGTGGCTCTCTTATTGTTTTCTCCTATCTATCTTTCTATCCAATATCACTTAGGGCGCTTATGACCGCTCGCATAGCATTATTTCTTCCATACATTTATTCACCATAGGGCTCTGCTCGACCCGATGAACTTTGGATTCTCGTTTCTCCTAACATATCTCTACTATGTGTTCCTACACTCGATAATCGCGAATCACAATTTGTGTCGGCTTACAATTGCGAACAGCAGTTGATATTTCGAATCATCACAACTCGTGTGTGTGCATGAGAAATCAGAAAAAGGCATCTCGGAGAACGTGATAAGTGTTACGCCATTTTCTATCTTGATATCGGCCTATTGTGGCGGCTGAGGGAGAGCGCATTATGGCACGTGATTGACCGTATGGACCGTGGGTCATAACCATGGTCATCATAGAGGATGATGACGAGAGGGACGTCGACGAAGCAGATGACGACGATGACGCCGAAGAAGGTGATGAGGAAGTGAATGAGCACGATGATGATAGAGATGGTGCAATCCCAGTTGCCGTGCTATTGCAATTTCTGTTGCTGTTGATCGCTCTCTTGCTATCATTCATACCATTGTTTGCTATGGTTGTTTGGTGGGCATGAGGAGGCGATAATGGTTCCAGACCATAGAAGGTTGGATCAACTACGAAACCACCACTGGTGCTAGCACTCACTCCATTGCATCCATCACCTGACCCGTATCCATTGCTGCCCTTTGCATCCGCTTGCTTCGTCCTTGAACGATTAGCAGCTTTTTTGGTTGTCCCAAAGGCGGGTGCTACCATTGTTTCTTTCGCATGATTCTTTGCTACTTTCTTTGTACCTAATGAAGGGGTTACAACTGAATTCGTCTTGTTGCTTATCGTTGATACTGAAGATTTCTGGGCATCAGGAGCAAGGCGAGCATCTGATCTATCATTCTTGTTTGTGGATGGTTTTGAGATCGACGTAACGGCATCTTGAGGTGAACTCTTAGCCCAATTGATTGACGAGGATGTAGTTGTTGCTGATGAAGAGAACGCTGTGACTTTTATGGGCGTACTGAGCTTGGTTGTTGTCGAATTTGAGGCTACAATTGGTGGTGGACCTTCGGATGTTGTGATAACAATTGGTTTAAGGTCGCTTGATTTCTTTTGTTTATCAACATTGATATTTGTTCTATTCTTATTTGAAGCTGATTTTGTTTTCTGATTGTTCATATCTTTAACTTCTGGTGGTTTAGCCTCTTCACTTGAAGCTTGTTGCTGACTGACAACACCATTCGGATGCTTAGTGCTTAAATGCCTTTGCATTGCATAAGGTCTTATAATAATACCACATATATCGCAGACTAATAGATAAAACTCATCCCATTCTGGATAGAGTGCGCCCAATTTTCTGAAGTTGAGCTTGGTTCTATCTTTATCGATGAAGGTTTCATTTCTATCGTTATTTTTTGGATGATCGCTCATATCATTGTTGGCCCTTTTATTTGGACTGGGTAAATGTTCTGGAATTATAATAGTTGGCCATGGTTTGCATGAAGATGATTTCAAATATTCAACAATAGATTCAGCATTATCAACACCAGAGATAGTATCTTCTTGATGGTGTTGGCACCTATCAGTAAGCTGCGTTTGCCCATTCATATTGGGCAACGCCATCTCGATTTGAGTATCAACAATTGAACTATGACTTGAATTTATCATGTGTTAATGGGAGTAGTAGTAATTTTGAGGACAATCATAGAGAAAGATTGAAACGGATGTGAATATTTGGATAGAAAAAAATATCAGCTTATGTTAGAATATTAGAAACAGAGGAGAAACATTTATTTTCGTGTCGTTTGTTTTGAATTGAACCAATCTCACGCGCACATTTGCCAGCAACTTGGGCCATTCACTCGTAAGCTTCGGATTGCAAACCTAATCCTGGTGGCTCCAAGTCGGCTGTGTGTTTGTCTGTCGCTCATTGTAGCGAGAGGACCGCCACTCGTGTGACGATCTCCCCTTGAGTGCTCGCTATGCCGACGTGAGCCAATAATTTCCTTCCTCCCAGCCAGTTCCGGTTCTATAGAAGGACAACCGGAACTAGCGAAAGATTGGAATAAAAGACGTGCGAGGGATTCCAATTCCATTTATCAATCATTAGATTACTTAACGCTCAAACGCGTCCCTTTATTTTGATCATCATTCTATCATGTATATGTTTTAAACATGTTACTTATACGATGTATGTGCTTGCACATGTTCATATTAAATACATAATCTAGGCAGGTACATCCATAGTCGTGTCTACAACAACCACAGGTGGAGCACTTAAGATCACAACATTTTCTATTCTTTGTTCGTGGCCCTTTAGCTGTTGTTTGGTCACCAGCGTGTTTTACCCCGTCCGCAGCAAGCTTACCACTATCTCTTCTGGTACTTCGTTGTTGACGTTTGCTCTCGTTCTCTGGTTCGATGTTAGTTTGGCCATTCTGAACTTGCTGATTGCGATGATCACCCTCCGCATTGTCGCTTTCTCGACGTCTAACCTCTTCATAGACATTCCCTGAGGTCCCCTCAGAAGGACAGAGCCAGTACAATGGCTCCACTGCGATTTCATAAATAGATGGCACAGTATCCAGGCCGCGCCTATGTCTCGCCTCTAAGCCTTTCACTTTCGCGCCTCGATCACAACTTTCAAGTGTTTGCAATGTTTGTAGCTGATTCTCATCGAATAAGTTCATCAAAGCGGTGACAAATTTGCTCATCTTCTTCGAATTCTTTCCCTCCTTGTAAACGGCCTTGAATTTTTCATGCATGCACCACAGCTGGTAGTTGGAGACACCGTAGGTTTTACGGAGACACGCTGACCATACCTCTGGATTCTTACCGTGATTGTCGTCAAAGTAGTCGAAAAATTTCATCACATCAGGATCCGTGCGGTAATCTGATGATATCTGGTTGAGGGATCTAGAGAATCTATCCTGCTCTGTCTCGTTCAAGAGCAATTTAAGCTGCTTTTTGAGCTTTCTTAGCTTTTCACGACTACGGATTAGGCTGAATCTTTTCGACCAACTATCAAAGACGGTCCACGGTGTTAAGAGATTGTGTAGGGGCATAGACATAACCCGCCACCAAGCTTGATAAAACTCATGCTGCTCATCTGCAATAAACATCTTGGTTGTTATGGGACCAACACGATCCTTGAGCAGTGTGAAGAATACTTCCATCATATCTGAATCGGTCCTGGTAGAAAACATAAAGGCGACTGGGAATCCTTTTTGATTCTGATCAACAACAGCTAAGTAAGCTACGTGCAGGTGCTCACAGTGAACATTGTGTGTTGACTGTAGAACGATACATCTATGCCCGTGCTCCTTGAGCACTTGTTCTTGTCCGGGTTTCATGAGAACCATGACAAAATCATCTTCCTGGAGTTTAGGAAACTTCTCACACTGATCTCCTTGGTTCTTGTAAATTAGAACGCCACAGTCCTCAGCGAGAATGTCCATTTCGTGGATCCAAGCTTCAAGTTGACTAAAATCATAGTTGTGCCTGATCTTCTTCGAATCTAAATGCTTCGAATTCAAAATATTGTGAATGTCTTTCGTTGTGGCGAGATGGAGTCTAGTTGTTGGAGCTAAATTGTTCTGGATCGTAATATTGCTGTCGCTGTTGTTTGGTATGGGAGTTGTGGCTGAAGAGGCATTGGCTGAGTAATCAAGCGTAGAAATTTCCTCTTTACTTGTTGCTGCAAGCGTCTCACATGGAGAACTGTCTCCACTCATTGTGGCCAAAGAATTGCGACCACTAATCACAATATGCTGCAAACTTGTTATAGAGGAAACACTTGCAACTTGGACACCGGATACACTAGAGGCAGGCGACATCGTCCTGGATGAGGGATGATGGAGTTCAGTGGCAGAGCGTATGTGTTTTATAATGTCTTTTTTCGTAACGCCCTCGGATAGTTTCTGCACTATGAGATCGCGATCTTTTTCGGAGAGATCCAAATGTTTCAAAGAGAAATCGTGTCCAACATGAGTTTTTATGAAACGAACTTCGTAACTCAAGTCTGGTTTCATCGTCACATTCATTGAAGCTGGACATCGGCCATTTATCTTACGACTACCTTGCTTCTTGAGCGCCTTTTGAGTTCGAGCTTTGCTCACGTAATAACCAGATCTGTTGCAACTGAAATAAGTTTTGTTAATATCTTTTGTTCTTTTCTCACCCCGGGATTTGATGAATTGTGACATCGTTGCATCCTCAACTCCGTACTTCCACTCATCAAAAGTCTGTCTGTCAGGGAAAGTACGATTCTCGATCTCAATTTTGACCTCATGATCGTCCTCTAGATGAGTGATGTACATTGCTGATGATGGACAGGCGCAGTCACATAGGGCACATTTAACATTATTGTATGGGGACTGTACGTTCTCTTTGTGGATCCTTCTGAGATGCCGATTTAGATTAGAATTTGCTGAGAAAATTTTGTCACAAATATAACATTGATGATTGTAATTAAAAACTTCACTATCGATGACTTCCTCCTTAACACTACCCAGTTGAGCCGGCCCAGCGGTGTCGGGAGCACTGGGTGGTTGTTCCTCTACTTCATTTCTGCAACCAATATCTATGGTTCTTTCAGAGAGATACGAATCTTTAACCAGCTTTTCGGCTTCTTCTTTTCTCACTAGTAGAGATCTGGTCGATCTAGTTGATGTTCTATTGAAACGTTGCTCGTTTTGTTGCTGTTGATGCTGCTGTGTGTCCATCCCGGCAATCCAAAAGTGATAATCTAGGGGCAGCAGCAGCAGCAAGAGCAAATATAACTATCTCACTTATCAGACACGAAGACATAAGCGCCCTATCGGTCGTGGGTGCGGTGACATACGATCACGTTGACCTGGATGGGGAAGGTTTCTCTAACCAATACGAAGCTTCATGAGCAGCTCGTTTGGCGCCTGGTGACAATTCCAATATAATTGTGGACTAGGAGGCTAACTCATAAAGTCGACTATAGGTCCAGTATTGAAATAAGTGTATGTAGGGATAGATAAGTATTGAGAACAGTTTAGCAAATATAAGGGGAGTACTTGTAAAAAATGTAATAACATCAACAAGAAATGCAATTCGCCCGCAGATCCACTGGATTGCTGAGGTTAGTTTAGTTAGCACGCGTATGAGCTAGAAGCGCGCGCCAGTTTGAAAATATGGTTGCAGGAAACATCTTCACCCGGATAGCCACATCATGTCCTCTTGGATGGGTACGATTCCGAGTTATATGCCCTGAATCTAGCCGTGGTGGAGGCAAAAATGATGAAGATTTGGATTCTAACGGTTAAGGTTTAAGAGGAATCTTATAGAAATAGTGCAATGCGCAACGCGAGTGGGAGTCGATTTGAGCGAGCCAGAACAAGTGGTCCGCCAGATGGCCGCAGCTATCCTGACAAATAAGCACCACTCTTTTTTGGCGGGCCTTGCCACCAGCAGCAAATGGTTGCAGTCTCCTTGGTGAGATGATCGGCGGCGGATTTCCATCAGCGACCCTAGGCACTGCATTGCGACTGCGCCTTATCGCCGATTTTCGTGTCGGAAAAGGAAAAGGGGCTCCAGTTGACGAGAAGCCACTTGCAGCATGGTCTTGGCCCCTCAGGAATCTGTCCAGTTTGCGCCAGATTAACAGAGGGACAAAGATGTCAAGAGAGTGAGAGTTGAATCCTTGAGACAGGCCCAAACTGAATGCCAGATTTCTTTCCCTGGTCGGCGCTTGGCAAGTTGCTTCCAGTGGCTTCATTGTGTTTGTTTGCAGACACTGACTCGAGAATCACCAGTGGATCCGAAGTGGAGATGTTTGAAATGTTCATAGCACCTGCAGAAGAAACAGGAATAGAAAGTGAGAGAGGAAGAGTAATCTATTGAGAGAGAGTGACTCCAAATTTTACACAGGATGCGAGGGGAAAAGATGAGAGTGACCTATGGAGTGAGCTGGCGGCAAGTGGCGAGTTGCCGGAGCTGCAAGAAGTTGCCAATATATCTATTTACTCTCATCCTATCAACTATTTGCGTCCTAAATTCTCACCAATCATTGCTAAATGATGAAGGCAGTTCTAGATTAGCGGAAAAAGCGGAAAACGTTAGCCAGTTAAGCGCAGTTTCGGATCTTACCAAGAGCATAAGCACGTCCAAGGAGGGCCAATCTGGAGGGAGGGTCCTAAATTCATTGGTAGTGAATGAAGCGGAAAAGCGAAAGGGTAACAATAAAAAGAGAGCCCACAAAGCGCAGGTCGTCGTTGCAGCCGATCGATTGGTGCACCCCGGGGAATTGCCAATTGAATCATTGGACGACGATCAATCTAACGAGTCAGACTCGGAGGAGGATCGAGATAGAGATTTGGCGGAAACGGAAATAGAGGAGGAGGAAGAGGAAGGGGAGGAGGGAGATGAGGATGATGTGGAGGGGCAAAGGGAGAGCGAGCCTCAAGAGGAGGAGCAGGAAGAGGAAGAGGATAGGGGTGCAGCTCAGGCTGGCCATGGGCGAGAGGAGGAGGCGGATAAGGATCAGGAGCGGGAAAAGGAAAGGGATCAGGAAGAGGAGGAGCCAGAGGGGGAGACAGATTTATTGGGGCCAAAATTATTGGTGTCCAAGGTGGATGGAAATGGTGGGAGAGACAAAGACGAGGATGAAGATGGATTAGGTCTCTCATTGTTATCGTGGAATAGGAACAAGTATCATGGTTTGCATGATTTTAGGAGCAGCCAAATGGAAACTTTTGAGCCCGGGGAATTGGGCACGAAAGGGATGCAAAGTAAGGGATTTTTAGACAGCGTTAATGTGGACAATTTGGACCAGGACCAATCAGGACCAGTCTCCTTTGGGGACGAACGAAACGGACCATCGATGCGTGAAGAGGAGGAAGGGGGAGACGAGAATGAAGGTGAGTTGATGAACTTTTCCACCATCGCTAGACTGGCGGTGGCGCAAACTTTAAGAGATTCGGAAAAGGCGGGCCGAGATGAGGGAGCTTTCCAGCTCTAGTCTCTCCCTCTCTCTCTCGGCCTTTCGGAGAGTGTCTCTGCCTGTGCCTTTGAGTCTCCCTCTCACTCTCGCCCTTTGCCTCGCTTGCTCGCCCCAGAGCGGCGACACGAGACGGGCCAGAGGGAGACAGTCAGTGAGCAGAGTTTGGGCACGAGAGGAGCGCTACTCGTGCGTAGCATTCAATGAATCGTCAAGGCCATCAGGCGGCACATGTCTTGGCCAAAGGGGGCCCCCTTTCCCTTGCATTCCGGAGCTTGGCCGCCGGAATGCGCGCGGCCCGCAAGTGCGCCCGCCTCCCGGCCATTGGGCGACAGGTGTGCACAGTTGGGCCGTGGGCTCGCTTTTGTTGTGAGCTTTTTAAGCCTGCTCAAATGGCCATGTTTAATTCTAATCGCAAGTGTGCACGAATTTGGTGGTCGGTGCAGTGGCCGTCGCAATTGCCGCCGCCGCCTTACATTAGCATACAGATGCCGGCAAGACGGAGGTGCCGCCGTTGGGGGTCGTCAAAGGCGTGGCGTGGCAATCTCCTGGTTTGCGGGTGGCGGCGAGCAGCTGGATTAGCCATGAGAATAGTCACACGCTTGAGAGCAGGAGCGCCAGAAGGCGCCGCACAGGCGAACCTCCGGCGCCAGTTGGGCGCCCTTTTCTCAAGTTGGCCATCCCTCAGCTCGCCCCTCGCTCGTCCTCCACACATGAGAGCCCCCCAGGCCGCGCCCACATCACACGAGAGGCGCCAAATTAGCCACCCGCGTCACAGGGCCCAATGTGTTGCTTGGACGAGCAAATTTTCCTTTCCCCTCAAGTCTCTAGGTTCCAAAGCGAGCTGCATCCAAATCGTGCGGCTCCATTCCAGCCGGCCAGTGCGGCCAAGTCGGCCAGACAAGATTGAGGTATTTGCAGTGAACAAATTGGCCGTGCATGAAATCTGTCCCAATTGCCGCTCTCAGTCTGTACGAGTGTATGAGTGTGGCGCAGGTTGTGCGTGTGCGCCAATTGGCTGGACTCCCACCGCTTTGTTGGCTCTCCCCCTTGCTGCCTTTGGACGTCTGTCTCGGGTGGAAATCTGCGCCAAGTGGCGCCTCGTCCCTCGTCTGTGGCAGCTCGGAAGAGTCCCAGGCTGGCCACCAAGGCAAATTACGGCCCGCGCGAGACTGAGTTTTCACACAAGAGCGAGCCGCTCTTCACGCCACCACGTGCAGCCCAGCCAATTCAGTCTGCTGGTCCTTAGCCGACAGGGAGCGGCCGGCTGGCAGAGCAGGCCTCTGAGAGCATCGTCGCCAAATGGAGAGACTCGCCGGCCGAGCGAGGGAAACATTGAGTGGTGCAGTATTTCTCGTTGCATTGCATTTCATTGCACGTAATTGGAACGATCCCTTTTGCCTGCCTTTTGCCTCCTGGCCCACTCCTTTGGCTCTCCCATTTCGCAGCTCTCGCCCCTCTGCCTTCGCCCGTTTCCCTTCTGGCCTCTGCTCTCCGTTGCAGCCCCTCATCCGGCGAACAGACGGGCGGCTCATAATCGTTTCATGTGCAATAAAACGAAATCAACTGCACGCCCAGGTGGCCCACAAGGGTCTGCTGCTGCTGCTGCGGTTGCGAGCTCGCCAAGGCCGCGCGGAGGGACACTTGGTGGGCCCGCTTTTTCTGCTGGGGTCCTGTGGGGCTGGACCCCACACGGAGTGGCCAGTGGGAAAAGAAACGCCAGTGGGAGCTAAGCTTGGGGGGCCAGAAGGGTGCTGCATGGCGCTGCCCGCACAGCCATGCGAGACACCAATAAAACCGGCCCTCTTGCTTGCTTATTAATCACAATCATTTCCATAGAAACGAACCTGGGCAATGTGGCCACTCGATAGAAATGGAATGCTTTTCTTTCGAAATCAATGAGCTATCGTCGCTGTGGAGCTTTGGGGCCGCCCGCGCCTAACTGCAAACTCGACCCCAATTGGCCTCCATTTGGGCCCCATTTTGCCGGCTACCTGTCCGCCGCGAGCTCGCCAAACTCCCCTGCGAGCTTGCCAAACTCCCACGGGCTTGCCAGAGGCCTGTCCAAGTGGAAAATCTGTTTGCGTGTCTTTTGTTTGCAGCGCGCTCATTGGGTACCAATTAGGCCACTTTTTGCGCTCGTCCAATGGTCCGGCCGCCTGAGGCTGGCGGCCTTTTTGCTACAAATGCCAAACAAACGAGCCGACGTCCAGCTAGTAATTTGAGCATCATTATCAAGCCCAGTGAGCTTTTTGGCCACTCCAAGCGCACTCGAATCAGTCGAGCTCGTGGGCCTCAATTTGGATCGCCAGCCCGGCCATTGAGCTATGCCATGGGCGCCGATCGGGCCCCGTCGGCTGGCCGCAGTGGAGCGCGAAAGGAGACAGAAGCAAAAGCGAAAGGGAAACACTTTTCTCCTTCCAGACGTCCGATCGAATACCTTGCAGGTTTGCCGCGGTTGTCTAGGCGCGCCAAGGGCAGCCATCTAGCCGTCTTTCTCTCTTGCTGTCTGTCTGCTGTCCGCGGGATGCAGTTGTGCAACCTAAGAACGAACCTTCCTTCGCGTGCCGAGCAAGACAGAGCCCAGCACGCTTTCGAGAGTATGCCTCTGTCTGTGCTTCTTGCAGAGAGAGGGGCCAATTTGCAGCATCTGGCCAGTTCAGTGCCAGTTCAGTGCCGAAGCAGAGTGCATTCTAACGAAAAACAACTGGCCCTCCTTCGCCCTAAGGTCGGACTGGCGCCAGTTCGGTTGACTTCACTTCCGTCTGGTATTGGCCGCCACTTGAAGGGGTGAAGGCGGAGGAGGGGCGCTAATGCGAGCCTCTGCAAGACACAGTCTCTAGTGCACGAGCGGCCTCCTCTTGGCCGCTTCTCAGTTTGGATTTCTCCACTGGCTGTCTCACTTTTGCGCCCCCTGGCAGAGGAGAATAATAGGCCGGCCAAAGTGGGTGAAAATTAGCCAGAAGTGGCTCGCATTTCCCTCTCTCGCTCGGCTCGTTTGTCAATGCTGGTGACCCTTAGGGCTAAGTGGGCGTCAAAGGCTCCCAGAGGATCGAGAGCTTAGGATGGGCGGCCCGATCTTGGTTGCATTCTGCTTGGGAGGATGCAAAAAAGGAGGCGTGACGCGTGACACCGACAAAGGTTTTCGACAGGCGCCACCTCGGGCGTAATGTAATTTGCATCACCGCATCCCTCGTGCTCATCTGTATTAAGTCGTCACATATACACACACAAGGGTGCAATGCTGTCTCGCTGGCTGCATAGCTGCCTCGCTGCCTAATGCCCAAATGGCCAATGCCGGATTTTCACTCTCTCGCTCGAGCCGAACGATTCCAGCCCATTGGCAATTTTAATCCCCCATTTCGATGCAAAAAGGCCAAACACACAGCAAGCCTCTCTCCTCATTTGCCTTTCTGGCTCTCTCTTTCTGGCTCTTGTTGCCCGCCGTTGTCGACCAGCCCATTATGCAAGCTGTTCACGTAGTCCACTCGCTGGCCACCCTCCAGCAAAGCCCAAACACTTGCATCTCTCCCAATGGGCCGGCCCCAAAGTGGTAGCCAAAGTGGGCGCGCCGGAAGTGGGGCAATTACACACACTCTTGGATTAGGCGTTGGCTGGCGTACAATTAGCAATTCGGCGCGGCTACTTTTGGCCCCTGTGTGGGTGTGCAAAGTGGCTCCTTTCTGATGTGCCCCTTTTAGAGTGGCTTTGAGTGGCCAGTGGGACTGTTGTGAGTTGTGATGGTTGGACTGCTGCTTTTACTAGTCCATGAGGTGTGCTTGGCTTTTGGCGTGAAATGAAATTAGATTGAATCACGAGCCAGAGAGCAGCGAGTTGAATGAGCCAGTTGGAAGTGATCCGGAACTGAAGCGGGCTCGAAATCGGGGGCTAGTGTAAGGCAGTGGCTGCACACTACACTGTAGCTGCTGGGCCGGCTGGTGAGCATTGGCTCCACAGCTCCACAGCTCGTCTAGCTCGCCATTGGAGCGCCATTGGAAGGAGGCTCGTGGGAGTGAATTTTGCCATTGGAGGCGCCATGGAAATGGAAATAGAATTGGAATTGGAATCGGGCAATGGCGGCGCTGCTCGGGCCGAGCTCTGTGGTGGGAGAGCGCCCTTGCGAGCGGACAACAATGACTACAATGCGAATAACAAAAGCGTCAACAATTGAAATTTGGCACTGATGACTACTACTACTGGCAAAGAGGCGACTACATGCCAATGCGAGAGAATGGGGCCACCAACCAATATACGTAAGCTCAGTGGGAGCTCTGGCCAATGGTTTTGGCCTCTCAGCTCTGGTCGCGCAACTCATTCATTGTTGAGGTCGCTATGCGCCCGACCGCCGATCATCCGCTCGAGCAGCTCTTTTTGTGGCCCCGTCTCGCCTGTTCGACAGCCAGACATTCGTCTGCATCTAGAGTGTTTCTCCTGTTCCGTGGCCTCCAGTTTGCCCTTGCCAGTGTCCATTTTGATCGGGCCACCCATTCAGCACCTGGCCTGTACACAAATGACTAACACTGGTCTGGCGGTTTCGCGGCCACGCTTGCACACTGTTCTGCCCTGCCTTGTGGCCCACACAGTTGCCGATAATGGACCATTGTGCGCCCAATCGAGGCCCCTCCGAAGGGACTGCCTGCCTCTCTGACACCAAGGGGGTGACATTTTCCTCTCTCAAGCTGAAAAGAATTATTGTGCCAGGCGAAATAATTGGCTGCTCACAGGGAAAGGTTACAGTGCGAGACAGGCTTTGCTCGCTGAACCATCGGGGGCACACCAAGAGTATTGCTCGTCGAGTAGATCTAGTCTCAGAGAAGAGTTAGCGTAAAGAGCGCAAAGTTGGCAGGAACGAGTTGGAGAAAAGAAAGATCCAGCTGCTACACTTTTGCAGCACCTCTCGTGCCAGTTGGCTTTCTTTTTTCTCGCCCCTTTTTTGTGTGTGCACCAGCCAAGTTTCCACACCTAAGGAGTTGGTTTAGTGTGTCAAGTTTTAGTGTTCCCAAAGTTCCATAGTGTTTTTCCTTTCGCCCAGACTTAGCTTTGGCCAGTTTGCCGCTTAGCTAGCTTGCTGGCTGGCTGGCCGGCTGACTGGCTGCGATAACGATAAGTTATTTGTGGCCAAGAGGCTCGCTTGGCGCCCGCGCTGCTAATAACGGAACAGGAAGTCGCAAGGGCCAGTGGAAAAAAGCCTCTGGAGTTTGGGCTGGTTGCAATGAGTGAGCAGTGGAAGGAGCAAAAGCAGAAGCAGAAGGTGGCCAGCAGGTTTGCTTGTGTGTGTGTGTGTGTGTGTGGCCGCTTATTTAGCAGCAAGACATGATGGTGAAGGCGATGAAGAGGCAGCAACGGGCAAGCATCAAGACGTGCCAATCGCCTGAGGCCGGCGCGAAGTGGCCACGAGAGGCGAAGGGGCGACATCATGGTCTGGGTGTCGCCGAGGCGAGCTCCAACGGTTGCTGTCTGGAGACTGCTGCCGGCGCTACTTCAGGCCAGCAAGAGCCACTAACCCGTCACGAGAGGCTCTCTGCGGCTTCTGGCGCTTGTTCGGCCAATCGGGCGCCAACTTGGCGCCAGCTTCAGACTGACGAGGGCCCAGTGGAGAGGCTGGCTGCTGGCTTGCCAGCAGCTGGCCAGAAGTTGGCCGACGGACGTTTCGAGTGTTCCAGTGAGCTTAGGGCTGGGCGGCCGCAGAGCAATCGGACGGCTGCAGAAGAGAGACAAGAAGCAGCGGCCCAAAGGAAAACAACAACAAGCAGCACCAGTGGCGGCATCAAATTTCGGCCCACTTCCTCTTTGCAAAAGTGGCTCGCCCGCTGCAAAGGGCCGCCCGCTCATTGCACAAGAGGGGCCAACAATTTCGGGCCGCCCGACATTGAGAGCAACCAAGTGGGCGTGAATGGGCGCAACAATAAGAGCTCGCTGGAGGCTTGCCGTAAATTGGAGCTCCAGTTTTCCCGTTTGGCCGAGCTGTTCAAGAGGTTTGTCAACTTTTATGGATTCAGCGAGGACGTTACTTTGCTGCTGAGTGGTTGCACTTGGCAAGCGGCGAGCGGCGAGAATGGATTTGGGAAAAATGAAGGAAAGCAATCCAAAATCAAGGGCGGGATTAAAAAATTGGTCAAATTTCTCTCAAAATGCTTCTGGCTTTCAATGATCCTTTGGGCAAACATAATGATGGTCTATGTGCTTGTGTCGCACTTCATTTGGGAACTGCGCCGACTCGATGTCAAAATGGCCAATCACGAACGCCAGCGACTCCAATTGGCAGCCGCCTCAAGCTCAACCTCCACAGGGACAGTCTTCGATGGTTCCAGCAACGGTTGGTCGGTTCTCAAGGACTTTCTCGAGAATTTGGGCCGCCATTTGTCGCGCTTCTTTGCCTTTGTGCTCATATCACTTTGGCACATTAATTGCAACAATTTCGAGCTCTTATTTGCCGACATTCGGCGCTACTTTGCCGCCTTCTATTCGGTCAACAATGAGGACTCAATCAGCGCTTGCGACTGCTCATTTGGCGTCCAGATGGAACGAGAGACACTCACACTTGAAGCGAGGATGGAAGTTTCCACTAGAGGCCAGCCAAATGGAGCGGCCGAGAGTGGCCACTCAAAATGCAGACCAAGAAGACAGGGTTCCCTTTCGAGCAAGTTGGACGCAATTCTCCTGGATGGTCAACCGCAAATTGGGCTCGAGAACGAGCACGAATCGAGCACCTTGGCCACTGGTGATGGTGGTCCAGAGGAGCGATCTAGAGAGAGGGTCTTGATGGAGACAAGTTGGAACTTTTATCAACTGTCTAGAAGGAGAATCCTTTTGGCCATATGTTTTCCATTTGCCACCTTCCTGTTCAACTTGTTGGCAATATTTTTGTTCCCAACCGAGCTGATGCTCAGCAGCAGTGCTTCCAAATCGCATTTCAAGGCGCAAAACATCACCTATCAAGCAAGCTTAGCGGCCAACAAGCAACTGGCAGAGGGCAACACCGATGGAAAAGAGCCTGGCCAGCTGGAGTCTGTGTTCCAGCTTGCACTGCAACAACTGGCCTACCTGGTGGAGCATGCAATGCGCAACTTCAACGCCTTCCATCGAGTGGCCCACACTGCATTCCACCCGCTGGACCATCAGCTCAACACGACGGCCGAGCAGCTTTTTGCCGCCGCCGCACCCCAAGCTGGTCAGCCATCCATGAATGGGGCTTTCAGTGGGTCAGCCCCACGAGCCACAGTCTCGAGCCAGTTTGGGGGTGACAAAAGTGGAAGTTCTGCATTTCCGGGCGAAATTCCGGCAGAACTCAGACCACGAGAGTTGGCGGAAATTAGCCAAGCTAAATCGGCCCTCTTTTGTTTGGCAGAAATATTTGTACATTATGTGTATGTTCATGGAACGCGAGTTATCAGTTCCACTTGTTTGAGTTTAGTGTTGGCCTTGCACAATTTGTGCCTCAAATCGTTCAATGACCATTTGATGGAGCTAATTAAACGCGAACGAAGCAAACCCCTCAAATGTTTGCACATGATTAGACTGCTCAAACAATGGGACATGATTGGATTGATGCACGAGCGCATTGAGAGAGCCTTCAAGGTTTCCCTCGTCCTTTGGTTTGGTTCAATGTTTATCAGTTGTCTCATGCAAATATTCACACTCACCGAGAGCACATCGGTTGCCTTTGCAGGAGCGAGCGCAACTGGCGCCTGGACCCAAGAGGCTGAGAGGCAACAGCAGCAGCAACAGCAACAGCAGCAAGCACAACCTAGCTCGGCCTCAAACTCGGGACTGGGTTTCATATTTGCAGCCCTTTGTCCCATTTTAATCACCCTGTCTCGTATATCAATGACTCTGTACGCCCCGTGGCTCATTTCAATCGAGGCGTTCAAGCTGGAGACGGAGAGTGCGCGAACAAATCAGCTGGTGGTCCTTCTGTCAAGACGCCAGCACGACCCAATTGCCCAGGCGATAGAGCCAAGTCTGTTCGAGCCAATCCACTTGAGTGTGGGCGGTTATTTCTCATTAAGCCGCCGCAGTGCAGCCTCGCTGCTTGGGGCCATAGTGACCTTTTCGATCATGTTCATTGGTAAGTGTCTTGTTTGCGATAATGACAATTGCGCCGCAACTCTAGCCCGCCGGCAGGCAAATGTGGCCGCCGACTGTATGGGGCTGCTGGCGGAGGTTAAGCTGGGGGGCCGCACCCTAAGAAGGGCCGCCCTTTGGAGGCAGCTGAGAAGAAAGACTATGCTCATGGCAGGGCTGCCCTTAGGACCTCCAGCTGTCCTCCTCTTGCGGCGCACACTTGTCTTTCCTCTTTCTCGCCCGCTCGCTCGCCTGCAAAAACATCACTGACCTAGAGGCTGGCCAATGGTGGCTGCTTCCAAAATAACAACCACACACAAACAAACATGAAATCATTGAACAAACTGGCAGAATTGCGCACCAAGTCGGCCCTCTCGAAAAGGATTCCGGCGGGCCAACAAAACCAGGCACTCAAGGTGATTGGTTTGATGGGAGGCCAAAATCAAGACGATTCCTGGTGACTGGCTTGCTTAGTGGAGAACGCGAAAAGCACACACAAAAACGAGTGGCCAAATGAGCGGCGCCCAAGCAAAGGGCGTGTCTCCACTTGGCTGCAGTGTTGCTCATTGGCGGCCCGAGATTAGAATTATGTTCTGAGTGGCATATTTTGGGGATGAGAAAATTGATTGAATTTCGTCAGTGAGGCAGAATTTGTGTTGACCGTTTTTGAGACACACACTTTTATTCCACTGTTTCGGCTTGATTGCAATTGTGGAGCGTGCCAGCTCGACGATTCCAGCTCGCCGAGACTAAAGTTATAGAATTTGTCGTCTGTTCGATGTCGTTTTCTCGCTCGAGTTTGGGCCAAGCTTGAGCAAATGTGCCAAACGAACAATGAGGAGCACTAGGCGGACGAAAGACAGTCTCTGGCTCTTTCTCTCCATCCAACGCTTTCGAGTGGAACAAATCCGGCACGTTCACAGCTTGGCGCGCGTCCATCTCTCACGCCTGGCGATTCGGAGATAAAAAGGCCAGCCGAAGGGGAACATTAATGAGACATAATTTGGAGCTCCTCTTTCAACACGCAGCAACTTGCAGACATTTCTCACCCACTCGCGTCCCACTCGGACGCCGCACACTGTGTGCCCCACTCACTGTGTGTGCCCCGCGCTCCACTGGGCTCCATTGGGCTCCATTGGGCTCCATTGGGCTCCATTGGGCTCCATTGGGCACCATTGGGGCCAGCTCTCAATTGGGTGGCCCCCAGTCCACTTTGGGCCCCTTTGGCTGGAGGAGAGTGGGCGAAAGGGGCGAGTGGAGGAAGTTTATGAGATTCCATTTGATTGCGTGCCTGATGGACTCGCTTTTATTGGTCCAGCAACACTGGCCGGCGCGCACACTTGGCGCCAGGGCGGAAGGGCGGCCAGTGGGCGCCAAAGTGAAATATTTGCCCCTCCTCCAAACTATTTCCAGCTTAATGGGCACACCCACTTTGCGGTTTATCCAGCGACCTTCTTTGGGTCGCCCTCTGGCCCAAAGAAGCTCCTTATTTTGGCCCCCAAGCTCTTGATTCGCTTGGCGAGGGCGCCACTCGGCCAGTGGGCCTCTTTTCCTCCTGTTCTGCTCCAGCCGCCTCAAAGCCATCTTCATCCATTACAAAAATGGAGCGGCCGGCGCAAAAATGGCCGGCGAAAAGTTAAAAGTCGCCTCCTTGGCTCGCGTGACTTGCCGGCTGGGCGCTGATTGGTTGAGGCTCGGTTTTTTCTTCTGGCCAACGAGCGGCCCAATGAAATGAGATCCCCACAGCTAATGAGTTGCCCGTGAGGATGGGCCACGCAGAGCAAGGCCAGTGGACGAGCCGAAGGTCGCCCGTCGTCGATTGGCCCGCAAAGTGGCCCGCAACTTGGCCCAGATCTGAGCCGTTCAAACGTTGCTTTGGATGCGGCCCACTTTCTCAGCGAGCCACAATCGAGCGGCTAACTTTGGCGGCACGTCGTCGTCGTTGGGCTTTTGTTCAGCTTAAGTGCAAAGTGATTGAAGAAGAAAGAGGCTCCATTTGAGGGCCAGAGGGCGAGCTCGGCGGCCTCGAATTAACGAGATGAGCACGCCGATGGGAGAGGACGACTCGAGCAGTGGGCAGCAAAGAGAGAAAAAAGCAGAAAAGGCAAAAGAAAAAAAAAGGCTAAAGGGCCACTAAGCGCGCCAGTTTAATGGATTTGGTCGATATTATATTGGCCAATGGAGGCACGTGGGCGCCTCGAGCCAGTTTGGCCAGTTTGCAGAGAGAAGGACGGGCCGTTTATTTAGATTATGGCGACTCCAAATGGGGCCACACAGTTGGGCCCAAACAACGTGTCATGCGGTCATGCTAAACTGGGCCAGCGTCGATGTTTGTTACTCATTAGCTCTAATGAGAGTTCCACTAGCAGGTATTGGCCCCTCGGCGGTGGAAGTGGTGCTTGGGCTAAGCCTTGCCACTGCTCTGAACTTGCATTGGGCACATAGTTCGCGCGAGCTAAGCAGCATTACAGGATTGCTGCAGGCGCCAGTGCCGCCCTGCATTGGAAGTCATCTGCTGATGCTCCAGTGCTCAGCCTTGTTGTTGGGCCGCGCAATCGACTGATAAAACTAACAAACTGCCGACTGAAATTCTCCATCCAACCATCAACCACGAAAACACAACTGCGCGCTTCCTCCAACTAGTTGGCGACAAACTGGGGCTCGAAATGGGCCACAAGCTAGGCCTCGGCGAGCAGACATTAGCCGGGCCGGAAGTGGAGTTGCGCCAGCGTGTTGTGAAGGCGCAGCGGGCGACTGTCAGCGGGACAGCGAGGGCGGCCAAAGGCAGTGGACGGTTCAAATGGGGGAACAAATCAGGCCGGCCGCATGCAGACGCCCCAGAGCCACAGAGGAAACAGCCAGACGAGGGGAAGAAAAAGTGGCCGCCCAACTCTAAGCAGACGAGCCAGACGGAGCAACAAGATAGGGGCTTCAGGAGCACTTATACGGGCGCCAGAGTGACACGCACCGGAAGTTGGGGGCCGCCAGACGGGAGAGCTTCGCAGCAAGTGTCTGGCGGCGATGGGTCTCAGTTGGAGTTGCAGTTGGAGGAGGAGGAGGAGGAGCAGAAGCAGCAGTTGTTGTCGTTGAAACAGCAGGCCAGACAGGAGAGGAAAAGGGAGCGCGATGAGTCGCGGCAGCCAAACTTGGGCAGACAGGCCGAAAGGTCCACTTCCTCCGCAACTGAGCAGCTAAGCTCAGGCCAACAGTTGCTGCCAGTGTCTGCCGAGCCGCAAGTGAGGCCGCCCAAACTGGGCACCCAAGTCTATGTGGCAAAGCTGAGGGAGAACGAGAGGTCCTTTTCGCAGATTTCGCCAAAATTGATGGTGGAAAATGATGTGGAAATTTGCGACGTTGAACTCTCACTGCTGCCAACAACTAATGCTCCACCAAACGAGACCGATTCGAGAGGTCAAATGTCGACCACTGGCCAACAGAAGCAGCAGCAGCAGAACCCTTTCCAGGTGGCTTGGATTGATCGAATTGGTGGACAGATATCGCTTGAGGTTCGCGAGGGAAGCCTGATGAATTGTGAAAAGCAGAGGAACTACAGTCTGTCCCTGGTGGCCATAGGTTGCAATGGATTGCGTTCCAACGAGTAAGTAGTTTTTATTTTTGGAATCATCACCGTCCTCTTGCCTCTACTCCTTTTCTCCTCTCCTCTTCTCTTCCCCTCGCCTCCCACAAGCTCCCGGAAGCCGAACTCCCGCCTTGCTGCTGCTGCTGCTGGCAAGCTTTTCCGGCCAAGACCCCAAGAGCAGCGGCCAGTCTGCGTGCTGACGTCTCACACGAGCTCCTTCGTGCTTGTGTAAACATGCACATTAACTCAATCTGGCCGCCTCAAGCCAGCAGGCTGGCCAGCGTCATTGGGCGCGCAATGTCGAGCTCGCAAGTCGCCAGCTCGACATTTTTGCCATTTGTCCTCCTCCTCCCTCGGCTGCTCTTCCATTTCTAGCCACCCTCTTCCACCACTGGTGGCAAGCTCAGACTTGCGCAAATGTGTCTTCGTGGAACACACCCCCAACTGCGGACGATGAGGCACAATGAAACGACTGGCCACTTCTCTTTCACCTGAGGAGAGAGAGTGTTGCCCAGAGCACTGCTTTTGCTCCCCTTTTGCACAGACTGGCCCAGGCTGAAAGTCAGCGTGTCTACCAGATGAAGTAGTTTCAGGCTGGTGTGCAAGTCACACTAATGGCATAATGATCAGACTGATGGTGGCTGACGAAAGAGGTGGACCAGTGGGCGCCTCTTTGGGCCCTTCATGTGCACTTTCTCTCTTTCTCTCCTCTTGCTGGTTGCTACTTGCTACTAGCTACTTGCTGGCCACCTGCAGTTGTTCATTGTTCGCCAACCATCTCGGTCTGTGGTCAAGAAGCCGCAGAGGCGCCGGAAACTATCCTGTTCCACATGCGAGCTTATTGTGGGGCAGTCTCGCCCTAAGAGCTTCTGGCTGCGCACTTCTCCCTCCAGAGCCACTCAGAGGTCCCCTTCGGACTGCCGGCCGCCCAGGAAGCTCGGGGCCAGATTGGAGCGCATTTTAGGGGGCCCTGAATCGATCCTTATCATCCATCATCAATTATAAACGTCAGTGGACTGGTGCGGACGAGAACAAGTTGCCAGCCGCCTCTAATGTTTGCCGGACCTGCGCCCAAACGAGAGGGCCGAGTTAGCGAGCGGCCAACGAAGACAGACCAAGTCCCGGCCAGTTGGCTGGCGTCTTGTTGGTCCAGATTGCACGAGAGAGAGAGAGAGAGAGAGGCTGGCTCGTTTGCGTCTTGTTGGAGGCGTTCGAGCGGAAGGAGAGGGGAATTTATTTTTCGCAGATTTTCCCCAAAAACTGCCTGCAAGAGAGTGTGAAAAATTGCATTTTCCACTCTCGCACCAAGTGCCAATATTTGCAGCTCGTCCAAGGGGATTCTCCAGCAAAGATTCTGTTGGATAGGGCAAAAATTTTCGCCGCCTCAAGTGGGCCAACTTTGCTGATGGAAGAAGGGCCAGTCGAACGTCGGCTTGGCTCCCAAAGCCCACAATTGCTTCCTGGCCCTTCTGGCTGACTCGAGCAGACAGAGCGCCCGCCAGATAAGCTCGCCCCTTCTGGTTGACTGTCTCCAGCTAGTCAGTTTTGGATGAATGGGCAATGGGGGGAGGAAAAGTTGGGAAAATGAAGAAGGAAAGGAGGGCGAAATTTTCAATGGACTCTCAGGCAAATGTGCATGTGTGGCCACATAACAACTTTATTGGAGTTCGTTCTTCTTCCACTCGAGGCGGCGTCTCTTGGCCTCGAGTTTGGTGGCCACCACAGTTCACGCCGACGTCTGGACGCAAATTAGTGCCCCTCAGTCTCATTTATCTGCCGGCCAACTCTTGGGGCATTACTCACTGGAGCATGCTGGTCAAATGTGTGCCGCTTGTTCTCGTTTGTATGGTCTGTTTTGCTGCTCGATTTGGTTTGATTTGGGCAAAGGGGCGAGAAAAAGAAGGAGGAGGAGAGGAAAGTGGAATTTATCGCTCCCTCAAGCGAGCTAAAGTTTGCCCAACGAGCAACTGGGCCAGCCAAAGATCACACCATCAGAAGCACGCCCTTCTCCCCTCAAAGTGGCGCCCCACCAGACACGTTCCGCATTGCACGAGCATGCAAATTGCCACCCTAATGCACACTTGTACTTGGCCACTCAGCCGCCAACTGGCTACATCCGAACCGAATTGCAAACCATTGGCTCCTCCTGGTTCCATTGGCGCCTCCTTTTGGTCGCCCAGCCCTTTGGTTGCCCTAGTGTGTGGCCTCTTGTCGCCATTTGGGGCCTCTCATTCTTTGGCTGGCCAAGAACACCTTGAGCCAATAAAATCGCCGCCAACCAACGAGAACGAATACGTGACAAGTTTTTTCTCCCCTCGTTTGACTTCTTTATAAGCTCTCTTGCTGTTATATTGGCCAAGAGTTATTTCGCCGCCCATACTTAGGCTCGCCCAAGTGCGTTCTCTCCTTATCGCCTTTCTCCATCGTCGCCTCTCAATCCAGCGCACTCAAAACATTCCGAACTGGCGACACTCAAACACTAACACTCGCCCACCCAAAACCTGTCCACTTTGCCCTAAAACTTCTCCACCACTTCCTCTGGCCCAAACGACGAACTGTTCACCACAACACTTGCCGACAATAACCTGATTCGCGAATGGCGCCGGAAAACGAAAACAAAAACAAAATGAAATAAAAACAAAAACAAAACGATCTAAACACTGTGATCACCCATTCTGGTGCTCAATGTTGGCTCACTCAATGCCAACAATTCAGAGCTATGGTGAGCGTGGAGCTGGAGGACGTGAATGAGTTCAGTCCGGAATTCGAGCATCAAAACTATCAAGTTGTTTGGGAGTTCGATCCGTTGGAATTCAATAAGAAATTGAAAAGACCATCCGAAGTTGGAAATGATGGCCCCATGGTGGGTGGCCAGATGAAAGCCAAAGAGACAACTGAAGTGAAAGCAAGTGATAGAGCCAGTGGATCAGAGGCTGATGAGTGGCGCCAGCTGGCGATAGTTCGAGCTCACGATCAGGATTGTAATAAGGAATTTCAAGGCCGCGTTTGCAGTTATGAATTGCAAGCCTCCGATCAGTTGAAGCACCAAAATGGGCCCGCTCTATTTGTGGATCTGGATGGAAAGTTGCGCGCCAAACGCAGCTGGCTTGAGCAGCTAAGTGGCGCCTCTGGACCTCTGGCACCATCGCAGCAGCCTAACCCCCAAAGCAATGGGGACACTTTGGGCCAGTTTAATTTCCAAGTGTTGGCCTACGATTGCGGAGGCAAAAAGTCCCAGAGGCCAGCAAACGTCCAGCTGAAAGTGATGCGCAAATGTCACGCCTCCTGGAAGGGTGAGTAAATTTAAATATATCTTTCTCGCGCCACCAAAATGGATCCGCCCCCCCCCC
>Ga0058701_10000333_pt1 | contig 35070 bp, 42 predicted proteins | sample AgamicOrMae_FD_97039 | JGI IMG/M metagenome (GOLD analysis project Ga0058701, IMG submission 97039) | Agave microbial communities from Guanajuato, Mexico - Or.Ma.e | ecosystem: Host-associated > Plants > Phyllosphere > Phylloplane/Leaf | place: Guanajuato, Mexico | collected 2012-06-04
TCATACACATAATTAGCTAAAGGGGCCTCTAGATGATGAACCAGTGATGCGAGAGGCAGCAACTTTTGGCCAATGATGCACAACAGTGTATGTATAGTGTGTGCATTAAGACAAATGTTCTCATTGCACTCGCTCGGCCCTCAAGTAGGCTCCTTTGTTTTCACTCCAGCCAATCTGGTGCACTCTTCACATTAGCCAGAGATTCAACTAATGCTGCAATCAATTAGTCATGTTACAGTGCATATGTGGCCGGAGTTGCATGCCTCTATGACCTCGTGTTGCTCCGCCACACGAGGTGCAATTTTTCCACACCTGCAGTCAACTAAGCCAACTCGCGCCAGTATCACATCATGGCTTCGACCACTTCTGGTGTAGCCAGCGACAAGAAATTCACACACGAGTCACATATTGTCACTAATACTTGATACAGCGTGATAAATAGACAAACAATCGCTAAACACAGTCTCAATGGCATCCAGACACCTCATGTCCAGTGGTCAAATTGGCTCATTGGAGGAGCCAATTTGCTTCTTGGACCATAGTCTACCAATGCAATGACAAGTTTGTGTGCTCGTGCAAGTTTGAGAGCAATTTTACAGCTCTATGTGCACTAGAACGAGCATTAGTCTACATGATGGCTACCGACTAGGAGCCAGTATCTGCATCGCGTGGAATCTCTCTGTGAGGCATAATGAGCGTAAGGCGATTTTTTGGGTCTTGCGCAAGGCGAAGCTGAGCGTTTGTGTGCCATTGGAGCCGCTGCCTGTGTGTATTGGGGCTAAAAGATGGGAAAGGTGGGTTTCAGTGGGCGAGGTAGGGATGGTGATCGTGCAATGGATAGAGTTAGCGAGAATCTGGCACTTGTATAAGGCCAATTGTTGCTATGAGCTTACCTGTTGCCAGATCAAGCAGGGCAGAGCTTAGAGCCTGCCAATTGAATGGATAGCTGCAGAGAGAAAGGCGGCACGACAGCTACCACATAGTAGTTCTGATGAGAGTGAGTGTCGTGCATCGGACGATTTATGCACCATTTGGAGCCTCTTACAGTGCTCCACTTTGCGGCTAGGCGGCTGGTTGTTGTGGCCAAATGACCCTAAAATCCGCATCAGACTCCAGCTTGGAGCCCTTTTGAGGGGTAGTTAGAAGTGTCGGATCTTTGCTTGGACCAGTGGGCAAGCTACCAAGGTCGTGCATCGGACGATGCTTGCGGAGCCTTATGCAGTGCTCTTTTTTGCGGCTAGTGACCTCAAGGTAATATCCATATGACCCTCTAGTCTGTATCTGATGTATGTCGGAGGCATGTTGAATACCTCGTTATGAGACTAGCACCCTAAGATGAGCAACAAATTGGAACCTACATATTGTACAACGAGCCTCTTTCTACGCGGAAGCGCACTCTTGCTATGCTGGTCTGCCATTGAAACGGCAGAATGTTTCATTTTCAAGACTGACGACGAGACGATTTTGACACTTTAACAATCAAGCATCGATATCTTCGCAACCAATTGAGCTAGAGAAAATATGATCATATCAACATGTTGTAAAATAAATCTGCTACATAGACATGCAGTCCGCTTCATCAGAGAGTGTTTTGCACGGCCGCCAGTTGGGCTCAAAGTTAGAAAGTTGAGCTCTATTATGGAAGAAGTGGAGGTCGTATTGTGCTTTTGCGATTTGTTGTGAACTTTGTAGACGTTTGGATTGCAAAAGATTAGCCCGCTAACATGTTTCATTGTGCAACTGGACAGATATTTGTCGTTTTCCTGAATTGTACCAGAATGGACAATTGACATGTGGTAGAGAATGCAAACTGTGACAACTAAGCCATCAACATGGAAGCTAAAGAGCGCCGCCTTGCAAAGGCTGCAATCTTGACCCTTGTGAGCCCCAGAGTGCCGAGCCTCAATAGCTACTGTGGTTGAGCAAGCAAAGCTGAAATGGGCCTGGGATTACTGTCCTGCTGAAAGGCTCACCGCTTGACTGGCTGTGAAAGAAGACGTCTAACTAGGCACCAATTCTTGGCAAAATTAAATTTGCGAGCACGAAATGTAATGATGTGTTATTCGGCGAGTGAAACGTGAAGAACGAAACAAGCCCTAGTTGTAGGCAGACCAGTGGGCGCCATCTTGGAGCAGCTTCCATAGCCTTAGAAAGAGACGTGCTAGTGGAAAGGAAAAGATGAGGAGTTTTCGTTGGATTAGACAATCAATCTTGTGGATTTCGTTTAATTAGTGTATTGCTCGATGGGGCCTGAGGTGGCCAGGCCGCCCGTCTGGTATGGCGAGCTCAGCAGATTGCTCGGTTCGCTGTCGCCGTTTCCACCGCTAGCGCCCCTTTGGCCAACCAGTGGGCTTTCCAGCACCATTTGGGCGCCATTGGTGGGGCTTTGGTTTGGGGCCGCCGACTGGCAGGCCTCGACGTGCTGGTAGTACGGCCGGTGGTTGTGGTGGGCCGAATCCTGGCCGGAAGTGAGCCCGAAGGATTGGGGCGCGCCGGCCGCCGGGTGGTGCTGCTGGTCGTTGGCGAGCAGAGGCGAGCCGTCCCCGAGCTGCTGGCCCTGGGGCGCCACCCCGAGGCTGAAAGCCGCCCTCTGGTGGTGTCCAAGTTGGAGACGATTCTGGCCTCCACCAGAGGGCGCCACCTGCTGCGGCTGGCCGCGGCTCTGCACTGGCGGGGGCGGCGAGCTCGGTGCGCCGGCACCACTTCCGCCCAGACACCGGAGCTTGTCCTCGCGGCGGAACTTGGCGCGCCGGTTGGAGAACCACACCTGGACTCTGGCCTCTGGCAGGTTGATGCGGCGGGAGAGTTTCTCGCGCGCGCACCCATCCGGGTAGTGTGTCTGCTCGAACTCGCGCTCCAGCGCCTCGATCTGGCCCGGACTGAAGCTGGTCCTGTTCCGCTGCAGCTTCTTCTCCCGCCGCTCGCCCGCCTCCTGCTCCTGCTCCTGCTCCTCCTCCTCGCCAGTCTCACCACTCACACGCCGCCGTCTCGCCGCCAGCTCGCCGTCCAGGCCACTTCCGGCGCGCCCCTCCCTTGGCAGAGCAAAGGGCCGGCGCACAGTCGCCGAGTCGCCGTCGGGGGCGCCACCGCCGCCGCTTAGCTCCGGCTCGCTGCCGCTCGCAGTCCCGCTCGCCCAGCTGCTCTCGCTGGCGCCGCTCTCGAAGGGGCCGCCTTCCTCCCCGCAAAGAGCCGCCACTTCCGGTCTCTCCGGCGGCTCCTCGTCGCTGCTCTGGCCATCAGGGAGACTCAGAGAAGCAGCGCGAGGGCGCGAATCACAGTTTGCGGGCTGCTCTCTGTCTGCGGGCTGCTCTCCGTTGAGGCGTCTGCACTCGCCGGAGCTGAGGCGCCGCCGCCGCTTGGCCGTTCCTTCCCTTTCGAGCCACTGAGAAGAGTCGTGCGCGTCTTGTGCGCCGTTTTCCCGCTGGCCAAATCCTTTATCTTAATCGATCGGGCGCCAGTTTGTCGTTGGGAGTTTGTTTGGATTAGCGATTTCGGTTAGTGGTCACTGTGGACGAGCATGGGCTGAGTGTCCTCGCTGCTGGCCAACCAGAGCCCAACCAGAGCCACTTGTTGGCCCAACTTAAAGGTCTGCAACTTGCAAAGGAGTGCCTCTGGAGGCTGCAAGCTGGCAAACTTGGGCCAACAATTGCCAACAATTGTCGCCAGTAATTGCCATTAATCCGCTACCGGTTTTGCCAGACGCTCCTCAGCTCTGGAGGGCGCCAATTAGTGGGCAGTGTGGCGGCCATTAGCGATTAGCGCTCAGTGGAGAGGAGAGGAGAGTTGCGGAGAACCAGGTCTAGTGTGGTCTAGGCCAACGAAGAGCTCCAAGCGGCACGATCTGGGGCCAGATTAAACTGGCGCTCTTTGTGGCATGTGGATTGTTCGCGTGTGGTCCAAGCACCAAGCACCAAGCACCAGTGAGTGCCCACGAGACACAAATACTGCACCAGTGGAGGAAAGCAAGTGGGCGGCGTGGCCTCCAGACTTGCGGCCAGTCCAGCGGCCACGCAAACCGAGAGGTGAATCACAGACTGTCACTCTTTGCGGTTGGATATTCTCGAAAGTTTATTATTGAATGTAGCTAGTTTGTCCATTCGCGAAAGTCCGCCTGATACTGTGTGGCCCATTGGAAGGCTCTGCTCGCGCGCCCGCAGACTGTGTGCAGGACTGTGCGCAGTTTTCCCATTCCTTGTCCTGCGCGCGCTCAGTTCTGCCGCAGACTGTCTGCGGCAGTTTGTGTGCTGCAGCCTGTCTGCCGCAAACTGTGCACTGCAGACTGTCTGCCGCAGACTGTCCGCGAATCCAAAGTGCTCTCTCGCCTGCTCCTCTTCGTCTCCTCTCCGCCTCGCCTGAAATGAGTAGGAGCCCCAAATGAGTGTCCGCAATTACTGCTCGCCATTGGTCGACATTAATCGCCCAAATCCGCCCACACGCTCAGTGCGCTTAGTGCAGTTAGAAGGCCGGCCTCTCTGAGCCTCTCTGAACTTCTGATCGGCTTCAGAAGCTGAGGTCCTGAATCAGACTGACCGGATGGTGCTGCTGCTGGTGCTGGTGGCGGTGGTTGGAAACCAAATAAAAGTGGCGATAATAATTACCTTTATCTTCGGCCACGGGACGAAGGGCGTTTGGGGCGCCTGTTTGGGCAGCTCCAGAGGCTGGGACAGAGGCCGAGGCAGAGGCTGAAACTGAGACTGAGGCTGCGGCCGCGCTTGCAGCAGCCGCCACTGCAGCCGCCAACTGTTGGTCGTAGTGCTCCTGCTGGGCTGTTCCATTTGCGGCCAGAGTGCCACTTTCGGCGCCCAAATAGCCACTTGTTGCATAGTGTTGCTGCTGCTGCTGCTGTTGGATCTGATGCTGCGCTTGGTGCTGCAGTTGCTGCTGCTGCTGCTGCTGTTGCTGGGCCAGCTCGGCGCACTTGCCGTCTTGCTGATAGTAGCTCTTATCTGCAGGCTGGCTCAGATACTCTCTGGCCGCCGAGCCGCACGAGCCGGACGAGGCGGAAGAGGAGGACGAGGAGGAGGAGGAGGAAGAGGAGCTGGAGGAGGAAGAGGAAGACGTGCTTGAGCTTGCGGAGGAAATGGTCGAGGTGGGCGTGGTGGCCAGTTCGAGGCTCTTCTTGTCGGCGTTGATTTGCGAGTTGGTGTGGCTCTTTTGGGGCTGCGCTTGGCCAGTGGCAGTGGCGGCTCCAAGTGGCCCGGGCGAGTTGGCGGCCGACAGCTTCTGATAGTGATAAAGTTGTTGGGCGACGCTGAGCGAGCTGTCCGTGTTCGCGGCGCTTCCATTTGAGGCGCCCAGCAGACTCTTGGGCTCTGCCGCAAGGGCGGGCGACTGGGCCTGCTGGTGAGCTTGCGGGTAGTGCTGCTGCAGGTGCGCGTGGTGAGCGTCGGTGGCGCCCAGGGCGCCCACACTCGCCCCGTAGCCGTTTGCTGCGGCGGCGGCAGCGGCGGCGGCTGCGGCGGCCGCCGCATACTGTTGCTGCTGCTGCTGGGGCGCCGCCTGCAGGTGCTGCTGGTGCAGGTGCGGCTGGTGGAGGTGCGGCTGCGCCAGAGACTGGGACTGAGACAAGGATAGAGACTGAGACTGCTGCTGCGCGGCGCTCTGCGGGTGCAATTGGTGGTGGGCGTGGCCGGCGGTAGCTGTCCCGCTCGTAGCAACAGTGTGCGGCCCGCCGTGGGCGTGGCTCGCCTGCTGGTGGGCGTGGTGCGAGGACACGTGCTGGGCCATGGCGGCGGCCTGTTGCTGGGCGGCGACGGCGGCCGCCTCCTGGTAGTGGTGGGCGTACCAGGCGCTGGGCTTGGCGTGGGGCCAGGAGGCGGCGGCGGCCACCTGATGATGGCCATTCAGCATGCGCAAGGTGTCATACACGTGCTCGGTGGCGGCGGCCGCATGGTGGTGGGCGTGGTGCTGGTGCTGCTGCGGGAGCGCGCCCGCCGTCTGCTGGTGCGCGTGCGAATGAGCGTGCGCCTGTGCATGTGCGTGTGCATGGGAGTGCGCGTGCGAGTGGGCGTGTGCGTGGGCGTGCGAGTGCTGCTGCGCGTGGGGGTGTGTCTGGCCCGCAATGAGCGCGACCGACGAGTGTTGCTCGGCGGCTGTGGCGGCGGCGTTCTGCTGGTGCTGCTGGTGCTGCTGTTGCAGTTGCTGGTGGTGGCCGGCCAGGGAGGAGCTCTGGGCCGAGAGGAGCGTCTGGCTGGCGCGGCTCAGGTGGCCCTCCAGCTGGTGCTGCTGGCTGGCGGTCGTCGTTGGGTGGCCGAAGTGGTGCTGGTGGTGCTGGTGGGCGAGCGCGTGGTGTTGGGGTTGTTGGTGGTGCTGTGGTTGCTGTTGTTGTTGTTGTTGCTGGTGGTGGTGGTGTTGCTGTTGCTGAACAAGTTGGTGTTGCTGCTGCGGCAAACTGGCCGTCTGATCGACCAGCTGCTGGCCGTGCAACTGGTGCTGCTGCTGGTTGTGCTGGTGGTGGGCTAATTGTTGTTGTTGTTGTTGCTGTTGTTGCTGTTGCTGCAGATGGTGGTGCTGGTGGTGCTGGTGGGCGGCTGCTGCTGCGGCGGCCGCGCTCATGCTCGCCGCCAGGTTGGACGAGCCCGCGCTAGACACTGCCGCCGCCGCCACCGCCGCCGCTGCAGCCGCGGCCGCCCCTGAAAGAACCTGCTGGTGCTGCTGGGCCGCCGCCGCCGCAGCCACAGCGGCGCTGCTCTGCGCGCCTCCCGGCGACCCGCCCCCAGCCCGACCCAAGCCGGTGGGCGTGGTCGAACCGGCGGAGCCCGAGCCATTGGCTGTGCGCGCGCCGCTCTGCGTGGAGCCCGCCGCGCCCAAGGAGGCGGGCGACGAGTCCCGCTGGGCCGCCAGGTGTCTCAGCACGCGATTGATCGACGAGACCTGAGCATTTATTTTGTGTTCATTTTGTGTTTATGTTCCAATTTCGGTTTTTTTTGTCATTTTAATTTATTTTAACCGATTTCGTCAATTTTGGGAAAGGTTAACTCGTTAGTTTTTCTCTGTGTGTTTGGGCGATTTTCAAACGATTTCCGATCAATTTTGGACCCGTTTTGATGCTCATTTTGAACACTTCCCGTGTAGAGAGTAAAAGAGAGTATCGCAAAAGAGTTTCGAAAAGCGAAAGAGTGCAGAGATATAGCAAGACAAAGATAAATAAATTCCGCCGCACGAGATCACCGCCAGGCAGCCTGTTGAATGGAACACAAGGGCCCAGCAAATGATTGATTGTCTCGGTCGGCTGAGAGTGAGAAAGGCCAACGTTTAGCTGAGATGAAGGCGAAAATGTGACTCTTGGGTGCCGATTTGTTCACCTTGGTGGAAAGTGGCTGCAAATTGTCGCTCCCAGTTGCTGGCCATTCATTCAGCTTCAGAGCAAAGTCGGCGGCCATTTTCTGCGCGCGGACCTTATGGCTTTGGTGTTGTGGTTTTGGGTTCCAATTTGAAGGGAACTTTGGCCGCAAACTAATGCTCGCCTCCAGTGGACTATTTCTGGCCGCAAACAACTAATGGTCGCCCTCAGGAGAGTGCAAAAGGGGGCAAAAGCAGCTCTGCTCTGTTTGCGCTCCTCTTCCTTTGCTTGGAATGAACAACAAAAGAATGAATCAATTCTAATGTGTTAGGTGTCAACAGGAACACGACTTTTGGTGGCGGCGATTATTGTGTGCCAGTTGCGCCTTTGTGTGCGCGCCCTTAGCTGTTCTGCTTCTGCTTCTGCTTCTGCTTCTGCTTCAACTTTTGCTCTGCTCATTTGGCCCATTCGAGTTTGAAGGCAACTCAATTGAGATGTTGTTTGTCGCCTCGTGCGAGTCGCGCGCGGGCCAGAAATTTGCACGACAACGATTTAATGAATTTGTTGCTCGTCGTTTGTTGTCGAGCTTCGTTTGTTGTTGTTATTCTCTAGCCAGAGAAAAGGCCGAAAACAAGCCCGAAAGAAACCAGAAAGCAAGAAAGAATCTTCTCTCTTGCGGACCACTTTTGGGCCCGCAACTTTCCAAGAGGTGGACTTACATGAAACACGAGCAGGAGAGTCATAAATTTCCTCCTCCATTCTTGTTTGTCTCGCGGCCGCGCGCAAAGAACTCGGCCCGGCGAAGAAGTGGCACAAATTGCACCAAAAGGCACCACAAGAAGTCTCCATTTCTGGCCGACCAACAAAAGGAAGCTGCTCGCTGAAAAGGTGCTCCTTTTTCCATCAAGAACAGCCAGAGTCCAACTCAAACTCGAAGTTCAACACTGCGCGCACTGCAGTTGCCCATTGGAGCAACTGGTGTCTCTGCGGCCAGTCCTAAGGGCAGAGAGTGGCGAGTCAGAGTGGCGCCCAATCTGAGTGAATGGGCCAGCCAGTCAGTTTGGGACTGTTCTCTTGGCCGCTTGGAAGCTGCGAGAAAGTGGGAGAAATATTTGCCGCAAAGCAGCAGAGCTTTCTCTTTGGACAGAGACAAATGTGAGGGAAGAGAAACTGGGCCCAAAAGGAAAAGGAAAAGCAAAAGTCAATGGGCAAAGTTGGGCCACTTTTGCTTTAACAAGCTGCCGGTTCTCTGTTTGTGTGCCTCTGTGTCTCTCTCTGTGTGACATACCGAAACAAATGGAAATGTCGAAATGTGTTGAAATGGGCCCAAGTGAGTGGCTTCCAGTGTGCTCCTTAGCTGCGGTGCTTAGCTCCTTAGATGCGGCCACTTTTGCATGTTTGCGCTTGGGACTTTGCAAGTTAAGAGTGCAAGTCAATCTGCAACTGTTTGCGGCCCCGCTCGAAGTGTGTCCATTTGGAGCAGTTTTGAGCAATGAGAGTCCAAAGAGAGTCCAAAGAGAGTCCAAAGAGAGTCCAATGAGAGTCTCGCAAAGTGGCAGAGAAACGAACAGAGACTTCATAGTGCTCTCAAAATAGAGACAAGCTCCCAAAAGTTGCCGCCAGTCTTCTTTATCTTTCCGGCCAAGTGAGCAACTGGAAACTGGGCCTCTTTGTGGCCGCAGAGTGTCGCGTGTCCAAGTTGCGCGAGTTGCCAGTCGCCAGCTCGAGTGCGAGATTTTAAATCTGAAATCTGAAATTCGCAATTTGAAATTTGAAATCTGAAATTTGCTAACCAAATTGCGCCACAGCCAAGCTCTGGAATCAAAACAAACTCGCCGCTGACCAATTTTTCCACACTTTTCCACACATTTCCTCACATTTCCACACATTTCCTCACACATTTGCACCAATTCAAGCCAGTGGCTCTCTCGATTTGCTTTGCACAGCACAGCAGAAAGCAACCAGCTCCACAGACAGACAGTCTCTCAAAGGAGCTCATTTTTTCCCAGCGACCTTTTTGCTCTCCATTTGCTGCTTTTCTTCCCCATTTTGTCTCTCCAGTTTGGCACAGTTGTTAGATACTGCCTGTTACTGAGGCGCCAGCTTTGCAATTGGCCGCGCAAAAGTGTGCCCAACGACAAGCAAGCCGCAAATTGAGCTCTTCTCACTTGGCCACTTTTGCAAGTCCCAAAGCGGCGCTTTGCAAAAGTTTGACAACTAGTTTGCATTCAGATAAGCTGAATTGTGGCTCTTTTCAGCCAAAAGCCGCAGACAGTCGCCTCGAGCCGGCTCGTGTCCAGCTCACTGTCTATCGCTGGCTGTTTCTCAACTCTGCTGGCCAGTTTTTGCTCGAATCAAACGAGCTTGGCGAGCAACAAATTAGATAAGAATCTGGCTGGACAGCAAAACGGCGGCCGGAAGAGAGTTGCTGGAGCTCGGGAGAGCCCAAAGAGCTTTCAGTTGAGTGCTGAGGGCAAATTCAAATGAACTAAAAAGTCAGCCAAGCGCGAGTTTTGTTTCTCGCGCTTCTTTTTCTCGCTCGGCCAAAAAGAGGAGGCAAAAAAGGGCCAAAGAGCGGCGTTTGGAAGCGAAAAAGGAACTCAAAGTCCAAGAGAGACGACCACTGAGCACTGGCCAGCGTCAAAGAGCGACGCCCAGAGACTGGCCAGTGCTCAGCGTTGGCCCATCTAATATCTAATGGTTGCCTCCAGTGAGAGACTGCCTTTGGGTTGGCTGAAAAATGATCACCATTCAGCGTTTGGTTCGAGCGAAAAAGTGTGGCCAAATTTATGTAAAAATCTCTCGCGCAGACTGTGTGCGGGCCTCTCTCTGTCTCTGTTGTTTGCCAACTTGTTATCAAACAACTCTCGCTTGGGGCCCAAACAAGGCCCCAAACAAAGTGATACTGAGCTCGAGTGTGTGGCCGCGAGCTCGCTTGAAGAGGAGCTATTTCTCTATGTAGACTTGTGTGAGCTAAGGGCGGGGACCACTGAGAGCGGCAAAGGGCGAGCTGAGGGCCAGCTCTAAGGGCAAGTAGAAGTGAGCAGAGGCCGCTTATAGGGCGGCATTTGTGTGTGCTGTTTGGGGGCGATAAAATGGGCCAGAAGAGGGGGAAAATATGGGCCAGTGTTTTGCTTTGCCGCAGACTGTGAGCGGCAACTCACAGTCTGCAGAGCCCAAAGCGCACACGCAACCCAAACATAAGCCAACGCGCGCGGATCACCACCGGCGACACACTGTTTCCTCTTTCTCTCGGCCTACAGTTACAGCTAAGCCCGCCCGTTTGTGCAAATGATATTTGCTCTCCCTCTTTCTCTTTCTCTCTCGCTCTTCCAAGCAAAGCGCCAGTTTCCCAGCACACTTTCCGGGCACTCTTTGCCAGCCAAACGCTGGCCAACTCATCGCTCAGGCTCTCCACTTTTTCAAGTTGAGAAATCAAAACCGGAAGCCTATAAAGGGCCCACTGTTTGCCGGTCGCGCACAATCAATCATTGGCCGGCGAGAGTTGAGCCAGACGCGCGATTTGGGCGCCCAATTCGATACTGTTTGAACGTGCTTTTCGAGCAACTTTGACCGCTTTTTCCTGCACTTTGGGCGCCCTAAGGGTTAGGCTTCTAAATTTCGGCCAATCTGCGGCTCTGATTGCGCCCCAAAGAGGCTCTTCCGTCTTCTGATTTTTTCCTCCTTTTCAAGTATCAAAATACTGATATTTTCCAGTATTTTGATGGATTCAGATGCTCAGAAATCTCTTTTTCAGACAAAAAGGAGAAGAAGAGAGCCCAAAAAGGCGCTATACTGTGATACTTACACTTGGCACTCCCTCGCTATCACAAACTTGTTCGGCCATGAGACGTTCGCGTATTTCCCAGGCGAAAATGGAGGGACACTCGCGCTTGAACATGGCGATCTTCTTCACCACCTGGGGCGTGGCCACTCGCGGCTTTGAGCCTCCGATGGCGCGCGGCTTCACCGAGCCAGTTTCGATGTAGCGGCCCAAAATTTTGCTCACACACCCATTGGACACCTGCAACATGCGCGAAATGTCACAAGGACGCGCTCCACTGTTGGACAGCTCCACTATCTTCATGCGGATGTGGTCGGGCAGTGGGCGCCCATTGACGTAGGTGCCGCCCAGCTGGTTGATGCCGGAGTGTCCTTCATTGATGCAAAGGTAATGGGCAACAAGGTCCAAAGGTGCGTTTGGAATTTGGGGAAATTTTCAAAAAGTTTCGGTTAGTTTTGGGGCTCCTGAGGTGCATTCAAGAAGCTCAAAATGAGCTGCACCAATTCGGGTGCATAAACAGGCGCAATATTAGGCCTTTCTCGGTCGGCGGGATCTCGAGGCGGCGGGGGCGTGGCTCGGGAGTTTGCCCGACGCGCGCCTAAGGTGCACACAATTGCACGCGCGCGAACCGAACCTCAGGGTGGGCGTGGCGCGCGGGCTGCGCACACCTGCAGCTGCACGCGAGCTCGTTGTTTATGTTCACTTTTCACTCATATTTCCATTCATTTTTCACACTAGTTCACCGCTATTATATTATATTTCATAGCTATTATTCTCCCTTTTGGCCATCAAATTTTTCAAAATCAATTTCATTGAAAAAATTCCAAATTCATTTCAGAATGCACAAAAAGGGACATCTTTTGAAGCTGGTGTTCTTCGAGCGATTATTTACCAGAAAGCGAGTTGAAGTGGTGGTGGTGGTGGGCCGAGTCTGCGTTGTGTATGTTTGTGGCGCCGTAGTGGTGCTGATGGTGGTCGTTATGTTGCTGGTTGAGTGCGAGCTGCTGCTGTTGCTGCTGCTGCTGCTGCTGTTGGCTCAGATTCAACTGATGGCCTAAATGGTGGTGGTGGTGGTGTTGCGCGTGCTGGTTGTTGTGCAGTTGTGCAGTTGAGACCGCCGACGAGACTGAGGCTGCCACTGCGGCCGCGGCTGCCAGGTGCTCACCTTTGTGCGGCATCACAGGATAGGGGTCGTAGTAGGCGGCCGCTGCTGCCGCCGCCGCCGCTGCGTGTCGATCAATTTTGGCTTATTCGATTAGCTGGCTGCTCGCTGGGAGCTCGTCCACTTGGTCTCGCTTGGAGCAGCCAGAGACTGTCTTGGAGACTTATGCTTCACTCACTCACTTAGCTCGCCCACAACTTTCTCCCCTCAATCAGCTTGACTTCCGCTCGGACTTGAGCCAAAGACTTGGCGCAATTGTTCCAATTAGGCTGATTCGATTTGGGCGCTACTTTGGCCTGTTGTCGCCCCTCCGGCTGGACTCTCTGCAGGCGAGCAACACTTGCTACACTCTCTGGCAAGCTCGTCTCAGGCTAGACTCTTTCTCTCGCCCAAATGGAGCTCTGTTCTCGCTCATTTGCCGCCCACTTTGCGCCCTCGCTCCAAAGACAGTCTCTGGCAGCTGCGAGCAGGAAACACTTGCTCTGGCTCCTCTCTGAAGACTCCTCCAACTTGCACTACCTGCTCTCTCTCTCTGTCTTCGCGGCTCAATGCTGGATGCTGGTGCACCAAATGAGGAGTGGCGCTAAATGAAATGAAATCATGCGAATCGGCGATGCTGCTGCCTGCTGCTTGGCTGGTCTTTGCACACAAGTCAATTGTTTGTCTCGCTCTGACGCGATTAGAACTCGCAAGGCTCGTTGGCTCTTAGCTCTGTTGGCTCTGTTGGCTCTCTGGCTCTTTCTTTGGCTCGTCTGCTGGCTGGCTGTCCACTGGCCGCGCTGCTTGTGTCTGCCTGTGGCCGGCGCTTTGCTCTCGCTCTGGATTGGCTTCTGGCTGCTGCTGATCACAAGCGTTGCGAGAGGCGCGCACTGCACACGAGCTGCCAGCGCGCACAAATAGGCACCGCTTTTTCCTGCACACAAGGAGGCTTGAATTGTGCCTGCAAAGAGCTGCGCGCGCACCCAAACCAAGCGACCCATTGAACTGGGCGCAGAACTGCAAAACTGCAATAACGCGCCCAAACTGGCACAACTTTCCACACTGATGCGCACTATATTACTGCGCCAGATTATTACTGGAAAAGGAACCAGAGCAACTGGAAAAGGCCCAAACTCAGGCTGGAGCTCGGGCCTTCTCCAGTCTCCAGCAAATGGGACTCCCTCTTGCTCCAGCTTCAAGCTCAAGCCCAACTGGGAACCAAATTTGCTTTGCCAATTTCCCATTTCTCGCCCACTTCTGCTTCTGCTTCTCCTTCTCATCCAACTCGGCTGCCAACTCAAAGCTCGGCCAACGACACTAAGCAACGGCCAACAGTGAGCAGAAGTGACACACGCCAATTTGCGCTCCTCAATGAGTTTCTGCCTCGCTCAGAGTGCGCATGCGCCAATCAAGCGCCTCATCAAGCTCCATTTGAATGAACGCCACTCTGCCTCTGTCTGCCTCTGTCTCCGCCCGCATTGAGCTCGAGATCCAGCCAGAGATGCCCTCTCACTGAATATTTTAAGCTCAAGCTCGAGCGAGGCCGCCAACTCTGCACTCTCGAGCTCGCCTGGCTCACCTGAGGGCGCAGATGATGGCTAATGAGCGTCAAATTAGCCAGTCGCTCAATTTGGTTCCGCCGGAAGTGGAGGAGATCCACTTTTTCCCAACGGCAGTCCAAGAGCTCGTCTAAAATAAAAACAGTGTGCTTCTCCTGCCTCTTCGGCCGCAGCTTAGGGCTGTCTGCATTTCGCGCGCACATTAAGCAGCAAGCACTGAGCACTGAACGTTTGGAGCCAATCGCGGCCAATCATCCAGCCGAAATGATCGATAGAGACTGTCTCCGTTTCGTGACGAAACTCATTCGGCTCATCTTCAGCGCCAATTTCCATTTCGATCTTCAGCCTCTTCTTTTCCTTCGCCATTTTCTCCCTTCTGGCTCGAGCAAGAAGCAAGAAAACTCGCTCCCACTCGAGCCAGAAGACGCGGCCTGTCAGTTGAGCGAGAAGGTGACGCCCAAAGTGACGAAAAGTGGCCAAAAAGTGGGGCCTCATTTCCCTTATTTCGCCACCTTTCTCTAGTCTCAGTCTCGCGCGATGTTTTGCGCCCAATCCTCAGCTCTCCAATGGGCACCAATTGAGCTAAGGGCCGCCCGCATTTGAAGCTCTGGGAGAAAAGAAAAAAGAGATTCTTTGGTAGAGATTTTTTTCGACTCGATTTGAGTGGAGAAAAATTGACGCCAGCAAGTTGACATTAATGAGAGCAAAATTGGCAAAATTGGTGCCTCTTTTGGGCGCCAATTGCCAATCGCCAATCGCCAATTGCTCTCCATTTGCTGTTTGCTAAAAGGCCGATTTGTTTGCCTTCAAGGCGAAGAAGTGAGCTCGCGAAAGAGCAACTCATTCAGTCACTGTTCGCCGTTCACTTCCTGCAGAAAAAGTGACAAAAGTCAGCCTCTCAAGTGGCCCTCAAAAGAGAGAAGAGTGTTTCCTCGAGCAGTTCTTGTTCTTCTCAATGTCAATTCGCTTCCATTTGGCGTTGAAGTGACATTGAGAACTCTGCTGAAAAAGGAAGCAACTTTGATCTAAATCAGACGCACAAATGGGCGCCACAATTTGACTTTGGAGCTCCTTTTTGATTGACAACAAGGAGAAATTTGCTCTTTTCATTCCATTTTTCTCCAAAAATCTTCACTCAAAAAGCCACTTCGCTCAAAAAAATGCTCACAGTTGCCGCGCACTCTCTCCAACTTCAACTTCAACTTCAACTTCAACGCCAAAGACGCGCCACTCTCGCCACTCTCTCGCTGCTGTCACTCAAATCATCAGGCACCTCAAAACGAGAAGCCACACACAATTAGCGCCCTTTTTCCTCCCATTTTGCTCCGTTTTTCGCCTGAAAACGACCCAAAAAGGCCTAAAAAGTGCCGAAAAAGTTCCAAAAAACGCCGGACCCCAAAGACTGTCGTCCGAAAGGGCAGACCAACTCTCGTAGAGAAGCGCTCACAACCAAACAATTGGATAGACGGCCGCTCGCTCGCCAACTGGAGCCCGAGCAGCACTCTGTAGCAAATTGCGATCGCCACTCTCTGCTCTTTGGCGTCAAAACTAGCCAAAGTTAGCCAAAATTAGCCAAAATTAGCTCATCAAGCCAAGCAGACACACTCACAATTGGCAAACTAATTGCCCCCACGCGTCGGGCCCACTTGCGCCCTCCCGCCGCAACTCACTCAGAGGGGGCGTGTCTGCGAGCTCTATAGGCTTAACATAGTCCCGCGCGCCCGAACGTCAAATTCGCAGGTGGGCGTGTCGGGCCTTAGGGAAAAGTTTAGGAAAAGTTTAGGAAAACTTTTTCCCCCAAAATGAGCTCGTCCGTTCCGCGCATTAAAAGGAAGGTGAGGAAAGAAGGAGAGTCTCTGGAGGGTTCTTGTGCCTTGGGCGCTGCTCCCTCTCACTCGAAGGCCAGATTAGTGTCAACTTGAGAGGAGCCAAAAGCTGCGGTCGTTTGTTTGGCTTTATAGTGTGGCTTGTTTTTGTGCAAAAAGTGTGGCCAAAGTGAGTGCGCGCAAAAAGGGGGCGCAAACGAGGGGCCTCGAGTGGCTCCTCGTTTGCTTTTCCTGCGGCGACCCTGAGCTTTGGGCCACAGTTGTTTAGGCCTAAGCTAAGCGGCAAAGAGCCAGAGAGAGAGAGAGAGAGAGAAGCAGAGACTAGGACTGAGAGGCAGAGACTGAGGCAGAGGAGCCGCAGACAGTCTGTTGCCCCTTTTGCTGTGGGTGTGTCTGCGCGTTACTGTGTGGGGCACAATGGCGTTTTGCTTTCGGCTGAGTGCGTCGTCCTTGCAACAGGAGCTCATCGGGTCCACTTTGAGTCTGGCTTTTGGATTTTGTGAGAGGCAAAAAAGGGAGCCCAAAAGAGAGAGAGAGAAAGGTGAGCTTGTCGGCTCGTTTGGGCGGCTTTTTCTCCTTGTTTCTCCTTCTTTCTCAGCTTCCTATTTGTCTCTCTGTTTCTCTTGGCTCTCTTTCCCTTCTGGAAGCAGCTCGGAAAAGGCTCGACGATTAAAACGATCCGAGTGATCAAAACAGAAACAGAAACAGAGACAGAGAAGCAAAAGTGTAGAAGTGTAGAAGTAAAAGAAGCACTCACTTGGCGGCCTGTGTGTGTTTTTTCTCATTCTCATTCTCTTTGTGTTTGTTTGAACTTTGCCGAATGAAAAATCAAAGAATTGGCGACAAATTGGCCGCATTGGTCACAGTAACTCGCCGCTCGATTGGCCTTAGCTTCTCTTTGGCTTCTCTTTTAGCTTCTCTTTTAGCTTCTCTTTGGCTCTGGTTTCACTTTGGGAAAAAGGAGTGCGCCTTTAGGAGTGGCGCAAAGTGGGAGAACTTGGAATGGAGAATGGAAATTGGGGAAAAAGCGAGAAGAGAAGGAAAAAGAAGAGGGAAACAAGTTTATTAGACCATGAAATCGGCGCCTCCTTTTGGGCCGCCTTTTTCAAGCTACCGTTTGGCTTGAAAACGCCACTGCTCTACTGCGGCATTTTGTATCTTGGGGCCACTCTGTGTTTTGCACTGCTGTTTTGGCAGAGAAGAAACTGGAGAAGAGGAAATAATTGTGTGATTATTCGTTCGTGCAGCGAAGGAGGACAGTCCTCCTTGCATCTGGCCCCAAATTTGCCGCAACGAGAGAGAGTCTCAGTGTGTGCGAGATGGAAATTGGCCAAATTGAGACATCCTCACCAGTTTGCAGAAGTGAGACATCACCACCTCTCGTTTGGATTCACCAAAAGGCGCCCCCAAACAAACGCGCAAAGAACAAACGCCCAAAATGCGCCTAATCTCAAGCTCCGGCCACTCAATTTGGCCACTCGCACAAAGAGACGCCAACTCGCCACCTTCAAGCTCAAGCTCAACTCTGCTCCTAAGGGACAACTCACCAAGTGGGCGTGGCTAATCGGGTGGCGCCGACGGAGATTAGGATGGAGGCCTCCAAGCTGGTGGGCTCGAGCTGGGCGGGCGGCCAATTAGCCTCGGTCTGACAGAGAAGCGCCGCACAGTAGACAGTCTCTCGTGGTCTCATCAAAGCGAGCAGTCCACTCGCTTTGATTCACCTTTCCTTGACCACTCAACTCAACTCAACTCCATTCGATTCGATTCGATTCGATTCGACTCTTTCATCAATCGGCCGCCACTCCTAAGGTGCAATCAACTTGTGTGGGCGTGGCCCGTGCGGTACTTTTTTTAGCGAGGGGGCGTGTCTGCGGGGCGGGACATGGGAAAATGGCCCGCAGCTAGTCTGTGGCTGCGTTTTGGGGCCTTGTTTTTTGCCCTTTTCGTCTTTTTCGCCTTTTTCTACCGCCGTTTGCGCGGCCAAAAGAGAGCTCTCGAGGCGGCGAGCACAAGGAGCTGGTGGGGGGACAAGCTTTGGGGCGGCGATTGTTGTTGCGGCGAGTTTGGGGGGCAGACAAACGGCGGCCGATTGGAGCAAACTGGGACTAGCGAAATTTAATTGACAATAAAATAAATCAGCCCAGAAAAGGTGGCCGAACAGGAGCAGAGGCAGAGGAGAGAAGCCGCAGACAAGCAGCGGCGAGTGACAATTGTGGCTGTTTGTCGGCGCGCAACACACGCAGAAGAGCAAGCAACAGGGCACAAAGGCCACTTGGAGGCGGCCTTTCTGGCACTTTGGCGCGCCCGGGCTCTTCTTATTCAGTTTTGGGCTCGCCCGAGACAGTCTGCGGCGGTGCTTTACTGGCGTTTGGTTGCCGCACGAAAGCAGCACTCTGTTTGCGACACTCTTTGCCACTGTTTGCCGCTGAGAATGGTGGCGCAAACAGTGGCAAAACAGTGCTCCGAAAGCGGAGGACAGTCTGCGGCTCGAGTTTGCTTTTTGGGGCCGCACCCAAGCTCAGGTGGTTCCATTTGTGTGCAACCAGGTGAGTGTTTTGGTGGCTAGTTTGCTTTTCAGGATCGAGTTTCCTTTGCGCTCAGTGGGCGCTGGTTGGGCGCCTTTTGGTGCGTGCGAGCAAGTGAGTGAGTGGCCAATTGAGTGTCCAAATGGAGCTTGCAAATGCGCGCGCTAAGGAGCTCCAAGAGGCCGTTTTGGCCAGAGACTAGGTTCAAATAAGTTGGACCAAATTGAATGAATTGGAATAAAGATGATCAAAGATGGAGAAAGATGGCGAAAGATGAGCGAAAAGGGAGAAAAATGGGCCAAGTTTTGCGTGAATTTGTGGCCCTGAACGCAAAGGAGCCCGATCGATCGAGATCATTTGGCGGCCGCGCGATCATGATAATTGATCATCATAATCATCATCATCATCACGCGCAAAGTAGCCGCCGACGAAAGGGAGTCGTCGGGGGCAAAAATGTGGCCCAATTGAATCATCAATAACGAGCCTTAGGGCAGACAGCCTAACCTAAGGGTCGGCGACAACTGGTGGTTTGTGTCGCCCATTTCGCCTGCTTGGTGCAAAGGGCGAGTGGTAATCAAATTAGAGCAAAGGGCGAGAATGGGCGAAGAAGAGCCGAGAAGAAGAAGAAGGCCGATCGGATGACAAAAACTTGCGGTTCCTTGTTGGTCCTTGTGTTTGGGGCCTTGGAAAGAAGAATTGGAGCTTGAGGTTGGGCGCTTTTCTTGCGCGACACTTGGCGCACTCGCGGCCAATCGGCCACTGTCTGCACTTCTTCTGCTCTCGTCTGGCTCGCACTCTTCTCTGTTTGGCGGCCGGCCAGAAGTTGCAGAGAAGGAGACCAAAGAGAGGAAAAAGAACAGAGGAAAAAAAAGAGAAAAGAAATCCATTAAAAGTCGAAAGTCGCCCTCTCTTTGTGCTTGTGTTTGGGGCCCAACAACAACACACAGTGGTGAGTGGGACACTTGAGAGATTTTTATTCTCTCCATTTTGGCACCAAACTAAAACTGCAACTGCAACTGGCCAGCCCTAGTCTCTCTTGCACGAGTCTCGGTTGCAAGAAATGCGGGCGCACACTAGCACACTAGCACACGAGAACAGAAGAGAACAGAAGCACAGAAGAGCACAGAAGAGCCGCTCAATGGTTGCCGCAATTGAATTGTCCTCAATTGAATTGTCCAATTTGGTTGGCTCTTGCGCAAAGCTGGACGCGCGGCTTCTGCGGTTTGGGCCTTCTGCTTCTGCTTCTGCTTCTGCTTCTGCTTCTTGGGCTCTCCTCTCCTCCTAAGGGCCGCCCGCATGCTTTGGAAGACTGCGAGATTGCAGCTCACAGTCGACCTTAAGGTTGCGCACCCTAAGCGCCCTGAGCGCCCAAAGCAGTGGAGAAGAAATGCCCCGAAGAGTGGCCACTGGTCTCCGTTTGGCCAGTGCTTCAAATGGACGCGAAAGAATCTCCTTTGCATAAGACGCGCCGCTTCTGCTCAGATTGGCCACTCTGCGCCCAGTCACAAGCTCACCTCGAAGAATGAGCCCAAACACACACACAAACACACTTGAGCTAATCCAGCGGCTCGGCTGGAGTGCGCTCCATTTGCTTCGTCGGGTCAAAACAGAGCCCAAACAGAGCCAGAGAGAAGCCAAATGGAGAGCTTCAAAGAGATGAATGGACACTGGCCAATGGAGACAGTATGCAGTGAAGAGCAGTGAAAAGTGAAGCCAAACGAGCCAGACCTTTGGGCTCATTAGGCGCGTGGAGAATTCTTCACTTTTCTCACCGAGCGAAAAGTGGAACAGAATCTCCACTCATTCTCATTGGGCCAGAGTTGCAATTTTTCCATTTTGCGCAATTTAGTGCGTTTTTGTGCAATTTTGTGCGCCTTCGAGCGTCTCAAAACCCGTTTCAAAAGCGTGCAAGTTTGCGCAACTTTGTCTAAATTTGCGCAACTTTGTGCAACTTTGCCCCGTCCTCAAGCTCCTCTCGAGTGGCCGCACTTTCTCGCTGTCACTTGTTGACAAATCGACTCACTTGAGATTGGTCGAGCCTAGTCTCGCGCTCAGTCGCACTGAAAACGGGCCCAACTTTGTCAGCATTCTGGCCGACCGCACACAGTCCGCCGGCTTGGCCCCAACGAGCAAAGGTGGACAGTCTCCATTTGTGCTTATTTGGCTTTGGATGTCCAAGAAGAAGAGCCAAGAAGAGGCAGAAAGTGGAGCTCCTTGGCTCTTTGGCAAGAAGCCACATTGGGGCATAACTCGCCTGAAGTGGGGCGTGCAAATAAAATAAATCCCAGTTGCCGCATACAGTCTGCGGGGCATGATAATATATAATTGCGCGCCGAGCAGGAGTTTTATTATTGGCACTCGAGGGCCACGTGCAAGCCGCAACAAGAGCCCCGCAAAGAGACGGCAATTGTTCTCTCTGCTTGCCGAGGACTGTCTCTGTTGGGGCGCTCCTTTTGGCCATCTTTTGGCTCCATGTTGCAGTTGTAACAGTTTCATGTTGCAGTTTGGGCGCACAATACTCCGAACACAATGGCAAGCAAACAGCAGCAGCCAAACGGCGGCCAACATATTGCGGCAGAATGGCGGCAACCATTACGCAATGAATTGCAATTGAGTGCCCGGCCGAAATGGGCGCCACAAGCTTTGGGGCCAAGCTTTGGGCAATTGTTGTTCTTGGTAGCTCTCAGCTCTTGGCTCTTAGCTCTTTGCTCTGTGCGCTTGGCAAGTGGAAAGTGGCGCTTCCATTTTGGAGTTTGCGGCGAAAACAAGTCGCAAAAGAGTTCCCTTTGGACGCTTAGGATGAACATAATGATCGCGTTTGGGGCGCCCCAAAGGCGAGCTGAGCTGGCCTTTGGAAAAAAGGCGAAAAAGCTCGCACTGTGTGGCCCCATTTTGCCACACACGAGCCACACACAAGAGCCACACACTAGCCACACACACAAGCCACTCCAGAGCCTCAATTAGGCGCTCCACTCCAAAGCGAAGGCCACACAAGAGGCCCACTTTTGATCCTTTTCGGCGCACACACTCTCCACTGGCGAGCCTTTTCCTACTCTTTCGGCTTTTCCGCCACAGCTAAGCTCGCGCACTGATTTATTCAAACGCCGCCCGTTTGCTTGTTTTGGGCCGGCCCTAGTCTGCGGGCGGAAATCTGGCTCGCCAAGACAGTCGGCCGATTTGGAGTGGCAAAAAGCGGCGCCTCATGAGCCTCCCAAAGCTCCTGAGCTGAGGGTCTGCGCAAAGGACGCGAAGGGCGCCAACAAATTACACCATGCCAGCGGCGCTTCCGGCGGCCCAATTGCACACAACACGGCGGCTCAGCCTGCGCGTCTCAGTCTCAGTCTCTCAGTCTCTCAGCACGCCACAAGCCTCATGCAAATGCGCGATCGGCGCTCGCGAGCTCGCCAACTGCGCCTCGCCAATTGGCCGCCGCGTGGGGAAACTTTTTATGCTAATGAGCCGGCCGCCAAGCTCGCCAGACGTGCCCCAACGTGCCTATAAAGAGCGCGCGCGCTTGGCCTCGAGCGGCGCCAAAGGCCAACATGCGGCCGCAGGAGAGCCCCGGCCGAGCAGGAGGGCCACCCAGCGCGCCGGCGATCCTTAATTAATTGCCCACCAGCCAGGGGCCAGCTGGGCCACTCTACCATTACACAGCACTAGTACACAGTGCTAGCAGGCGGCACTCGTAGGCACCCACGGCTCCTATAAGGCGGCGCTTGCGGGCTGAGTTGCGGGCAGCGGCGGGCGCAAATCGGCCGGCGCGTGATTGATACAAGGCGCCGTCGCGGAGACGGCCGACACGCAGCCGGCGCTCTTTCGGAGACGACTGGGCTCGGTGGAGTTGGACGCGGACTGAGCCCAGCCGGCAAGTTGTGAGGACTGTTATTGGGCCCCTTAGGTTGGGGATTTCGGCGAATTCTGGGGATTTGGGGGAGAAATCCCCGTGATCCGTCAGAGCGACGGGGATTACGCGTCTCGGCGTCTGCGGCTGATGGTCGTGAGAAATACGGTTAGCAAAAAGAATGGAGAACTTTTTCGGGATGTTCAGAGGCTGCTCCACTCCAGCAGCTCGGGGCTAGTTTCCATTTTGAGGCCAGTTCGGTTGGGCGGCCCGAAAGTTGGGCTGCCGTCGAGCGCAAGTTCAACCCCAAAAAGCCCAGAAGGTCCGGCGATTACCCCAAAGCGAAGGGCAACTGCGCGACGGCAGCCCATTCGAACTTGGGGCAGCGCCATTAGTGCGCTCAGTGCGCTCACAGTTCTGCGGCAGTGGGCCCGCCGTGCAGTTTCAGTGCACGAGACACTGCACGGCAGACTGTGTGCGTTGCGCGTGCCTCACTGGCGCACACCCAAAGGCGCCCACCGCCAAGGACTCCTGATTGCCTGGCCGCGCAAGGGCGGCAATATATTTGCCGGCCGGCCATTTATTCGAGCGGACGGCTGCCGTGCGGCTGGCAGAGAGGACAGAGAGGACAGAGAGCGGCAGACAGCGAGCAGGAAGGTCTGAGCGGCGGCAGCGAGACGGACGGGGGCCCATTAGTTTCGGGGAGTTGTGTTGCGCAAGTTGCACAGATTGTTCCACTTCTGGCCGGCTGACACTTGGCCACCACGAGCCACAGACTGAGGCCGGCGAGCGAGCCCCAAGACAATCCTCGGCAGTGGCCACTTTTTTCGGCCTTCCTTCCCTCGCAAAAGTGGCCGCCGAGACGAGCCGCATTCATGGACGCCCTTTGCTTTGCTTTGCGCCGCAGACTGTCCCGCGCGAGACTGAGGGGCGCCAGTTGGAGCCAGTTGGAGGCTGCCAGAGAGAAGCATCAAGAGAGGCCCACTGGAAAGGGTCCGCTGCTGCCAATGGTCCACGTGCTTTGGGTGCCCAAACGGGCGGCAGCAAAAGCCAGCGGGCGGAGCTAATGAAGCGTGCGCCAGCGTCGCACAAACAGAGGGCCAACTGGGCGGCCAAACTGGCTGAGGACTGGGCGTCGCACGCGCTCAACGCTCACAGTCTGCGGCCACTTGCAAGTCTCCAAGCAGCTTTCTGGCCGCTCCAGAGCAGCCTGCGAGCAGCTAGAGACTAGCCTCCGAGCAACGAGCGCCTTCCCGACCAGAAGCAGCCTCAGCAGAAGCCCAAGCAGAGCCCCAACTGGAATCACGTCACGAGCAGCGGCGGGCCGTCTTGCGCAATTAGCGCCCACCCACTCGAGTGGCCGGCCGGCAACTGGGGCGCGCCCTTAGCTCTGGGCTCTCTCGCCTGCCTCCTAGCTCGCCTGGCCAGCAGCTCCATTATGCAATATGGCCGCCCGCTGCTGCCAGAAGGGCTTTAAAGCCGGCCCAGCGCGGCCTATAAGCAGCGGCGCCCGCAGACCGTCCGCCGGGCGTCCTATAAGCGCCAGTGACTCTCGGCAGTGTCGAGCGCCGTTTCGGTGCAGGTGCCTCTCGATTTGAGGGCGCCCCAAAGCGCCGCGGCTCGAGGGGCACCTGCCAGGCGTGCCAGTTAAATAAATTGGCGCCCCTCGCGGCCAATCTCGCGCAACCACTATAAGCGCGCGCGGAGAGGGCCAACTGCGGCGGACTGTCTGTGGCTCTGCTTTGCTTGCGAGTCTGGCTCTGAGTTTGAGTCTGAGTCTGAGTCTGACGCGCGCGCGACACACTTCCATTTGTTCCGCCGTTCGATTGGATTGCGCTTGGGAGTTGCGCGCCACAGTCTGCGAGCGGCGAACTTTCGTGCTTTGAACTGCGCGCTTTGAGCTGCTTGCTTTGAGCTCTGAGCTGCGAGCTGCGAGCTGCAATCTGCGAGCGACCAACTCGAAAAGCGACGAACTGCGAGCGGCCCAACTTGCGCACTGCTCGCCTGCCCTAAGCTGCGCCTCCACGCGCTTTGCTTTGTTTCGGCCCATTCGGCGCCCCAAAAAGCCGCCCTCTGTCTCTGTCTCTCTTGCAGTCTGCCTCTAGCTCGCAGTCTGCCTCTAGCCCAAAGGATGCGGCCAGAGAGCTGCGAGCCGGCGCGATTTCCGAACCAACGCCAGCTCCATTTGGAGGCCCATTTCTCGCTCGTTCCAGCGGGCAGACCAAAGGAGGAAGTTGATTTCGCTCCAGTGAACACTTTGATTTGGGCTCTGCTCGCGCGGGCCGACTTGTGACGCCGCCCAGTTCTCAGTTCCCAGTTCTCAGTTGCCGGCCCGCAACTTGGTCGCCTCTTGGTCGCCCACTGCTAGTCTCTGAAGTTTCACTTCCAGTTTCAGTTCCAGTTTCTCTTCCAACTTCTGGTTCCAGTTGCTCCCAAGCAGTTGAGCTGCGCGCGCAAACAGCTCACCAACGGCGGCCACTTCCACTCGGCCGCCAAATTAGACAATCTCCGGCTGCCAATATGCCAGCCTGCTCGCCAAGACGAGCCCTCAAACTGCACTTTTAGCTAGCAGTGAGCCAGCAGTTAGCTAGCAAAGAGCCAAAAGTTGGGCCCAAAGTTCCATTTGGGCAAAACAAATTGCGCCAAACTGCTGCCCATATTTGGCCGCCCTCTTCTGCTTCTTTCCGGCGCTCTCCAGCAATTGGCCGCCGACAATTGTCCGACGCGTCTGGCTCGAGTCCAGCCAAATGTCGCCCAGTTCGCGGCCAGAGCTCAGCCCCAATGCAAAACTGCGCCCGCAGACCAGCACTGAGGGCCAGCCGGCGACTTTAATGCAAACTGTTTGGCGCTTGTTGCTCAATCGAGCGCATGAAAGCGCCGCTCCTTTTTCCTCTTCTCTCGGGGGCTCCTCTTCCTCTCGGGCCAAACGAGCACCAGAGGCCAACTGCTCCCAGAGACCAGCCCCAAACGGGCCCCCAAAGCGAAACGGAGCCCCAAACTCAACCAACTGGCCCCACTGAGCCCGCAGCTGCCCCTCGCCGCCCTTATAGTGCGCGCACCTATAGGGAAAAGGCGAAGTGCGAGCTGGAAAGTGGAGAGTGGAAAGTGGGCGCCCTTAGCTGCGGGCCTGCAGTTGTCCCGCTCGGGCCAATTTAATTTACTCGCCAGAGCTGCTCTCTGTCGGCCGGCCTGCTGTTGCTGCTCCTGCAGGACGACTCGAGCTCGCCTTTGTTCGCCCGCTCTGCTCGTTGCTTTGCGGCGCGCGCAACAGTCTGCCCCGAGCGAGACCCATTTCGCCCAAGCGCCGCTCTCACACCGCCCGCTCCCACTCCCAGTCGCCGGCCGCGCTCCCGCCACAGTTCCGAGAGCGCGCCGACCGCCGAACGCTTGTTGCGCGCTCTCGCCGCGCGCGCCCACTCAAGCGGCAACGCCCTCCTTCCGCAGCCCAACCAGAAGGTGTGCAACAAATGCGCCCACTTCCGCTCCCCTGCGACCCTCCTCGGGCTGGCCCGTGCCACGCCTACTCGCTCGTTTGCGGGCCGGCTGCGGGCCGCTCGCGAGTTTGGTGGCTGTGCGAGGGAACTGCGCTGCGCTAAGAAGTCTGCCGTAAGCGTAGACATTCGCTGCCAGAAGTTCGCTACTAGTGCACTGCTAGAGCTTTGCCGCACTGCTTGAAGTTGACTGTGCTGCTTGAAGTTCCCTCGCAGCGAACTTCAACCGTTTGGCACTGCGCGCGGCACGCCCGCAGCTTAGGGCTGCGCTCTGGTGGGAGCGAACTGGTGGGAGCGCACGAGTGCAGGTGCGTGCAGCGAGCAAGCCGCACGCGTGCCCTAAGCGCCGCCCGCATTCTTCGTCCACAGTTCGTCCGCGCCGGCTCTATAGGGGCGCAGGTTGGCCCAGATTGGTGTCTCTTTTTGTCGCCGGCCAGCACTGAGCAGCGGCAGACAGTTGCAGACAGTTGCAGACAGTTGCAGACAGAGGCGAGCATTCGGCGGCAAGAAAAGCAGCGCCAGGCCAGAGCGCAGCGTAGAAGCAAGGCTGGAGGAGATTGGGCGCGGAATTAATCAGATTAGCGCTGGGCTGCGATGGCGCAATCAGCGTGGCCGAAGAGTGTCCACAGTGGCGGGCAGAGAGTGGGAGCGAGACGAGGAGTTGGGCTTGGTTGCAATCGGATTGCGCGTTGTGAGCTAGTTGTTATTCGAACTGCGAAAGTTGCACCACAGCCAGTCTGCGAGGCAGCTAGTCTGTAGCCTCAGCCAGTCGTCTGTGGCCGCAGACAGTCTGCGGGGCTAGTCTGCAGTGGCCGACTGGCAGTGGTGGTTGGCCAGTGCTCAGGTTGGAGAGCGCAGTGTGTTCGTGTTGTTTTGTCTGTCGATTTGGTTGTCGAGTTTGAAGTTGATGAGTTGGCAGCCAGCTCGCGGCCGCAGATTGGGCGCCGGCCTTTGCCAGTCTTCAGTGAGCGAGTCTTCAGTTTGCGGAGCTTCAGTTTGCTCGCTCCTTTGCGGCTCTATCGAAATGTTGAATCAATTTTGCGGCACGACTCAGCGTTTGGGTGCGCCCGTTTGCCGTTCGCCGTTCTCTTCGTTTCCAGTTGCAGCTCGGGGGAGACAGTCTGCGGCCGCTTTTTGCTCCCTCGAGCTCGAACTAAAACTAAAACTCGAACTAAAACCGAGCCCAAATCGAACTGGAACTCGAGAGGCCAGCCCTTAGGAGTGGGGCGAACAAGTGCCAAGCGGCCAGAGAGAGACACTTGCAGGCGAGCGAACTTTGGCCTGCTGCTGCTCGTCTGCAGTTGAGAGTGTCTGTGGTGCGCAAGTTTGGCCCAAGTTCAAAGCGCACACACTCCCAATTGGACGGCAAATTCGATCGATTTCAAGGCGCAACAGCGAAGAAGTGGCAAGATAATAATCTCCAACAAAGCCCAAATGGAACTGGCTGCTCACTGGCCGCTCTGTGCTGCTCCTTGTTTCGTTTCGTGCCAAATAAAATTAGTTTTCCCCTCCTGCTCCTGCTCCTACTCCTGCGCTTATCTCGGGCAACTGGCGAGCAACTCTCAGCCCCACACTCTCCAGCCGAACAAGTGCTGGTCTCGCGCGCGTTCGTCCAAATCCGTTTTCTGGCCGCCCGGAAGTGGACAGAGTTAGTTCAAAGCGATCGGGTTGGCCGGCCGGACGGAGGACAGAGGTCGAGAGCGAGAGGGGCAGAGATAATGATCTTGCGCCGGCCGTTGGAGGCTGCGCAGTGATGATTAATAATGCGCCCAACGCTCCTTTGTCTCACTGGGCCGCTGGGTGGGCGCCGGAAGGGGCGGGCGCATTATAAGGGCCAGCGGAGGGCGAGCAGCGGGGAGCAGACTGTGTTGGGGGGCGAAACAATGCCGGTTGATTGGGGCGCGCAGGTGGCGCACACTTGGGGCAAGGAAAACTGGCTGTCGTACGCGCTCGTACATCTTACGCCCCAGTTCGTACGCGCTGGTTTGGGCTAACAAATGTGAGCCTGAGGCAGTTTGCAGTGCAAACTTTGCAGCGAATCTCGAACTCGTGCGCAGACGTTCAGCTCACGTTTGCCACGAGCTGAAAGTGTGCGAACAGTTTCAACTGTTCGCGCAAAGTGCCACTGTGCGAAAGTGCGCGCGACGTGCACTCGAACTGCGAGCGTGTCCAGAGGGCCAATTCGGTCACGCTGCACGGCCGCAGACTGTGTGCGGCAAACTGTGTGCCGCAGACTGTGTGTTGCGCGTTGGGCGTGCGAAAGGAAAAAAGACGGCGCACAAATTGTTGCAATTATAGTGGCGCCAAGTGAAAAGTGCCAATCATTTGGGGCTCCCATTTGGCGGCGGCTTGAGAGCAGCGGCTCAAGACAAGCGCCGGCTTGAGAGCAGCACCAAGAGAGAGAAAGAGAAGGCGGACATTATTATGATGTAATTGCGAGCGAGCGAGCGCGAGTAAGACATCCAATGGGAGGGCTGAATTGGCCTTCGAGAGAGGAGCTTTGGTGGGCGCTGAAAGTGGGCCAACTGGACTGGGGCTGACTGGCGGCGGAGACAGTGGCTGGCACGCGCCACTCGACTCGCAGGCGACGCGCGGCCATTCTTTGGGCCCGCGAAACAAGGCGATCAATTGCATGCTGCCGGGCGCAAACTGACGCCGGCACGTGGCCGCTCGTGCCGCCCACTTGGCCAAGTGGCTGCAGATTGGCGCCCGAGATTGCAGCCAGTCCTCCTTGCAGATTGAGACACACGCGCCTCTGCTCCACTCGAGAGGGCGGCCTCTCCAGCTCGGGCGACACAATGCGCCCCCATTGTGCCCACTCGGCACGAGCCAATATGTCTCTCTGGCCCCCGTTGGCCACTCGCTGCCCAGAGACAGTGGGCGGCTGAGCGAGAGGCAGTCTCGCTCATTTAGAGGCCGCCGAATGCTCAGAAACCAGCGCAGAGTGTCCATTGCTCGCGGCTGGAAGTGTGCGGCAAACGGCGGCTGACACGGCGCGGCTAATCTGCGGCCCACACTGCTCCCAAACGGCCGCCGACACGCCGCTCAGACCGGCGTGACTAGCTCGGCCAGCCAGCCAGACGGGCGACTCGTTTCCGGCGGGGCTGCCTGGTGGCTCGTCTGTGGGTGCTTTTGGGGCGTCTTTGGGGGCCTTTGGGCGTGCGTCTGGGCGTCTGGGGCAGCCGAGGGGCGCCTCTCTTATCAATCATCATCGTTTTCACGCAAATCATCGGCGCGCAGAGAGCGGCTCTGCTGGAGCGCCAGTGCAGCGCGGCCGCAGACAGTCTGCGGCCGCGGCGCGCAAATTCCGCGTTGTTGCGCGCAAATCGAACGGGCCCAAAGTGCTTGGGGCCATTGGACTGTGCGCGCACTTGGGACAGACTGAAGGCAGGCAAAGTGAACACTGAACTGAACACAGTCTGCGCGTTCACAGTCACTCACACTTGCACTCAACGCTGGCAGAACGCTCAGTGGCCAACTCAGAGCATAACTCAGCCACTTGCCGGCCACACTCTTTCGGGCTCTCCATTTGAGTGCGGGCCAAATTATGGATTTAAACAAATTAGGCGCCAAATTTTGCCAAATTTTGCCCATTTTTCGCCCCCAAAGCGAACCATTTGCAGCAATATGCAGCCCATTTCAAGAGCCACTGTGCAGCGGCGGCGCCACAAACTGCGCCCACAGACTGGCCTGGGAGGCTGATTTGGAGCGCAAAATGGGCCAATTTGCGGCCAAAGTGTAAACACAGTTCACACTTCGCCCACCTTGGCCACCCAAGCGGCCTGATTGGATTGTCTCCGGCCCCAAATGTTCGCCAACTGACCACTGCTCTCAGTCCTTAGCACCTCAGGCAGACCAGCAGCAGTGCTCGCCAGCAGTTCTTGTCCGCCGGCCACGCCCAGCTGGGAAGTTCGGCCCAGCTGGTTGAGCTGGTTGAGGGCGAGCCAGTGAGCCAGTGAGCCAGTGAGTAGGATGAGCACGAGAATGAGCATGAGAGCAGGATGAGCAGCCAGCCGGGGAGGAAATTAAATGAAGTGAGCGAGCCAATTGGATTGGATGAGCAATCAATTGGTCGCACAGGCGGCCAGAGAGGCGCTGCAGTTTGAGTGGGTCTGTGTCTGTTGTTGTTGTTGTTGTTTTGCGGCCGACGAGGAGGAAAAGTTGACTGCAGGCCAACACTGAGAGCTCCTGTGGGAACGAGCAGCTTCGAGTTGAGTTCAGCTCGAGTTCAGCTCGAGTTTAGCTCGAGTTTACGCTCAGCTCTAGGTTAGGTTTAGCTTCACTTGAGCTGAGCTGCGAGAGACAGTCCTCAGTCTTCAGTCTCCAATCTGCTGTCTTCAGTCTTCATTCTGCAGTCGCACACAAGCACAGAAGCAGAGAAGCACACAGAAGCACACAGAAACAGTTCGCTCGCTCGTGTGTGAATTGTTGGGCCAAGCGCAAGAGTTCTGTGCATCTGCATGAACGCGCTCACCATTGGGCCTGAGTGAGCGCGCGCATAACGCCCAGCCGAGCGAGCCCAAGCTTGTCGTCGCGCCTTCTCGCCTAATTGACCTTCCCCTTTTGCTCTCCTCGTCTCTCATTGGATTCTCCATTCGGCGCTCACAGTTTGGCTGCGAGACAGACTGACAGTCTCACTCTCGGAAGCCAAGATTCGACGGCCAAGTGGGCGTTCCCAGTTCCAAGTGGGGGCGTGCTCGCTCGCACTCGCAGAAGACCTGAGCTTAGAGCTGAGAGCTGAGCTGAGCTGAGCTAAGTTGAGCTAAGGGCTGTCCATGAAGAGTCGCGACATTAATTTGCTCCACTACTTTGCGCACAATTACATCCATTTACATGCGCCATTTGTGACACGCCCGACTCTTGTCCTTCTTGGGCGCTTCTCTTGCCTGTTTGTCCAGCAGCGAGCGCCCAAAGCAAACAGGCGCCTGTTTGCCGGCAACAATAACACACAGTCTCCCAATTGAGCCGAAGAACGAGCGGTGGGTGGCCGAATTTGCTGGCTAGATCTGCAGGCTAGTTCAGGCCCACACACGAGGAGCAGTAGAAGAGACAGAGAGAGAAACTGTTTAGTGGAGGAAAAGGGCGTGCAGCGAGAAGAGAGAAGGAGAGAAGAAGAGAGGCAGAGGCAACAAGGGGGAACAAGATGCAATGATTGGCAAAACAAACAAAAGAATTAGCCGTTTGTTTGCAGCCCTCAGAATGGGGCCCAATTGTTTGTCCAAATCTGGTCCCTTTGGGGCGTTTGTTGTGCGTTCTGAGTTGTGAGTTGGGCTCTGTGTTGGGCGCTCTTTGTGTGTTGGGGGCTGAACAACTTCCAACAAGCAGCAAGACGGCGAGAAAGAGAGAGAGAGAGACTAGAGCTGGAAGGTTGCAACAACAGCGAGAGAGAGCAAACATGATCAAAAGTGTTGACACGTGCGCAAGTGTCGCCCCAATTGGAGCGAATTGGAGCCAGAAGCAGTTGTTGTGTCAGTTGGTTTGGTTTTGTTTCAATTATATGGCAAACAGGCGAGATTGAGCCAGAGTGGCGGCGAGACAGTAGTCTGTCGTGGCGTGTTGGGACAGTCTGCAGTCTGCAGTCTGCGGCCCAAATGCAATCCAGTGCAGTTTTGTGCAATGTAATGCAGTTCAGTTCGGTGGCACGCAACGCACAGTGTGCAATGCAATTTGCGCCCTCCAGCAGCAGAAGGGCGCTTCTCTGCAGGCAATCCAAAGCAGTCCAAAGCAGAGCTCAGGGCGCCAAAGTGATGCCAGAGTGGTGCCAGTTCAGTGGAACTGGAACCCACACGCCATCATCTCGCTCGCTCGAACTCATTGGCCATTCCTCAGGCCTGCCATCATTTTCCTCCTGTCCAAAAAGTGCCGCTGCCGCTTGTTGGCCGCGCAAAAAACTACAACTTTATTGCCCTCGAACTGCTGTCATCTGCAGCTAAAAATCGGCCACTGTCGCTGGCAGATCGGCCCTCTGGTGACAGCAAACGCGACACGCAGACTGAGTGCTGCGTCTAATTGAATTTCCGCCTCTCCACTAGCTCTTCCTCTGCAACCAATGAAACCGCAGCGCCTCGGCCTCAAGCGCCGACACGGCCGGCATCAAAATCAGCAGCAGCAGAGGCAGAGGCAGAGGCAGAGGCAGAAATCAACGCTCAAGCCAAGGGCTCAACTCCAACTCTAACTCCAACTCCAACTCGCACTCCAGTCAGCCGTCCAGTATAGGCAGCTGCAGGCGGTTAGACTTGGGCCCGGCCGAGAAGAGCGAGCCAGACGCCCCCTGCAGCCAGACTCTGTGGTAGGCGGAGATCTTGGCACAACTGGCCGACGAGGAGACGGCGCCCAACATCCAGCCGTTCGATTGGGCCCAACTTCCGCCGCAAATGCAACTGCTCGTCCACCTCTGCTCCCAAACTCTGGCCGTGAAGGCGGCTCGCTCGCCGCCACTTGTCACCACAGAGTTGCCTCCAGCTGAGTTGCTGTTTGCCAGCGCCGAGCTTGCCGAAATGGGCGCCTGTGGGTGGTTGCCGCTGGGCTGGATGAGCGAGCGGGCCTTGCAACGGCTGCACTGGCGAATGTTGGTCAGGGTGTGCGCGCCAAGACTTATGTTGCGCACCACGTCCATGCAACGCTCGCCAACCATGTCCACGCTGGCCTCTATCTTGTCCAAGTGGACAAGCTCCACCTGGTTTGGTTCGCGGAAGTACTCGAGCAACAACAAGGCAATGGCCTTCCCACCAGCACCACTACCTTGAACACCACCACCGCCGAGCGCCACTCCACCACTGCCACCTGGCGGCCGCCGATCGAACAACAGCGGACTGGCCACCCCAATTGCCTCTAGGAAGTACCGAAATTCGGGCACTGTTATGTTGTTGATGAACTGCTTGGCCTCCTCGAAGAACTGCTTGTCCACTTGTCTGTCGCCAAAGCCGAGCTGTTGCTGCTGCTGCTGCTGCTGCTGCTGTTGTTGTTGCTGTTGAGCTCCGTTGTTTATCATGCCGGCCGAACCACCACTTCCAGACGAGCTAGCCAGCCGATTGTAGTGGATGCTGATCAGCTTGAACAGAGTGCCAACCACGTCCACCTGCTCGCTCAGCTTGTACACTATGGGCGCGCCGGCCTCGTTTTGGCCGCTCCAAATCTTGATTATCACCAGCAACTCGCGCAATGTCTCCAGGGCCTCCTTGCTCTTGGCCAGACCAGCGCCGGGAAAGTTGGCCACTTCGGAGGAGCCAGAGCGGCAACTCTGCACCAACGAGGCCACCAGATAGATGGAAAACTCGGCCACCCATTGCATCAGCGGCTGCAGACACTGGATCAGGTTGGCCTCGATGTAAAACTCCCTCTCGCTTATCTTCTCCAACACACTCTGGCAATCGATCAGGTTTGCTTGCTGCTGTTGTTGTTGTTGCTGTTGCTGCTGTTGTGCTTGCTGTCGCTGCTGCTGGCCCCTAAACAATGAGGCCAACTGCTCGGCTGGACTGACCTGCAGCTCGACCGAAGACTGACGGAGCATAGACTTTAGCGTGTTGGACACCGAGTTTAGCATCAGCATCGAGTGACAGTCGGACGATTTGCATAAGCTTGACGCCTTGTTTAGACAACGGTACAAAGAGGCACGAATCATCAGCTGTCTATTAGAGTACATCCGCTGCATGTGTTTGGGCTGCCTCTCGTAGGCGTCGTGGAACTTATCACAAATAGTCTCGATTGAATCTCTCTCCATGCACAGCAGTACATCCAACCAATCGTTGCCCGTCACTAAACAATATTCCAAAATGTACTGCAAGTAGGTCTCCTCGTCCTTCATGTCATGGCACTGGATTAGAGCAGGTAACTTAATTACGTGAAATTGGCTCATTGAATCTATGGCCAAAGTTAGAGTCTGATTGGAGCTTAGCTGTATATCTGTAATATTATCAAAATGCTCGTTTGTGTTCAAATTCTGGTCTATGGGCCGTAGGTCGTCCTTGTTTAGGCAAATGATGGACGAATCCTTGTATGCCAATATAATTAGATTCAATTGTTTATTGCCAAATATCTTATATCTTGGTACCTGTATGGAACTGAGCTCCTTATCTGTGATGTAGTTGCCCTTAAAACACCACTCTCTACGCTCAGATTCCTCCTTGACCATTGTCTTGTTCTTCAGCTCTAGTATTGCGTTATGTAGGGGCCCCTTTTTTCGGTTCTCTAACTCCCATAACTCGATGAGAGATAAATTTGGGCCACTTACTTCAATCAGAACATCTTGGTGGGAATATTTGGTTACAAATTTTATCCTATTCACACGCTCGAAGGCACTCACATTCTCTCTTTCATTCAAAATCTGATACATGATATTCAGATGGAAACTGTCGAATTGTTCGCATTTGATATTGATTCGTTTCATAGTTTCGTTGTGGAATGTATCCACGTCGTCTAAAGTGATGTTCCTCATGGATAGTGAAACAGTATGGAATGATATGGTGGAGTTTATCTGGCCAGACGAGGAGCCGATCACAAATGATCCTCCTTCTAGATCATAGCATATATCAGCTACCTCTAGTCGAGTTCTCAATTTACCCAAACTCTCCACAGCTATATCGACAGATTTGTCTGAGATCAATGTCAGGCAGACAATCAAACCTGTCCGACTGATTAATATGCATCCCTCGGCTGGCTTCCCACCGAAGAATCTGAGAGAAGGACTGAACTTCTTTTGGAGCACCTTTTCACCATATTGTATATAATTGGAGGGACTTTTGAGATCTTGATTGAATATTTGTATTGTATTCACGAGGCCGGAATTATACCACAGGCTTGAGATGAATGTTTCAGCAGCAAATGTGTGCTTGAAGATGGGCTTCCAGTCACTAATCAGAAAATTATTGGCCTCATAAATGGTCACATTGCCTTGTGAATCAGCTAACAGAATTTTTCTGCCCGATGGGTCCCATTCGAGTATTTTGATTTCGTTTTCCGATTGAGTGACCAAGTAGGGCTGATAGGGAGTATTAAGATCGGCTATGTAGAGATGGTAATAGATAGATGTTGGACGTGATTGATTGAGGCAAAATGAGCTTGTGAAAGCGACCAAGTTTTTGCTAGAGATAGCCAGCTTCTGTTGTGAGTCGGAAATCCATCTGAGATAGTTGGTTTGCTGGATTGGTGGCCTCAGGATGGAATAGATTCTCTTCATGTTTCGGCATTTACGAGACTACAGTGACGAGTGACAATAGCCAAGGTAGTTGCATAAAGGTATGCAGATGTTAATTTACTATGGTAAATTGACTAGTATCTGGGTCTTATCTTGTTGGGGTCAATAGAGTTGAGGTAGAATAGGACTGTCACGTTTTTTGGATGCCTGTTGGCTGCTTTTGGTCGCATGGTCGAGAAGCCGCTGTTCAGGGTTTTGTTTTGATCCTGTGCTGCAACCGTTCTCTGTTTCCTCCACTCGCCCCTCGATGGCGCCTCAATCGCGTCCACTGTCCACCACTGGCCGCTGGCACTTGCAGCTGCCTTTGGCAAACAAATGCCCTTTCAGTAGTTGGCTTGGAATTTAAATAATGGCGTCCACTTGGATGAAACAGTGTGTATGATTGGCAAGGAGACTGGCACAGAGAGAGAGAGAGAGAGAGAGAGAGA
>Ga0058701_10000334_pt1 | contig 35013 bp, 31 predicted proteins | sample AgamicOrMae_FD_97039 | JGI IMG/M metagenome (GOLD analysis project Ga0058701, IMG submission 97039) | Agave microbial communities from Guanajuato, Mexico - Or.Ma.e | ecosystem: Host-associated > Plants > Phyllosphere > Phylloplane/Leaf | place: Guanajuato, Mexico | collected 2012-06-04
AGCCTCCGGTTACTATGATTCTTGCAACACCATGTTCTTTTGATCGCGACAGCATGTCTTGGAAATCATCATGATGCTTTCGACTTGAATGATAGACACCTCTAAACATGGGGTCAGTCAGATTTGCTCCTATGTCGATCATCTTCTTTAAAGGCACAGTCTTGAGCATGATTAAACAGTTAAGTTGTTTTTTGAGATCAGTTAGACCATTCAATGATATCGACCTTTCAATCAAAATTTCCTATCTTCAATAGTTGGAAAGTTAAATAGACATTGAGATTCGGTAGCTTGGCAAAAATTGAGTGGCTGTTGAACAGATTTCGAATATTGATGACTCACGCCAAACTAGAAAATGTTTAACACGTGCGAAAATTGACACAAGCTTGAATCTAGCACTTCACCTACAACTTCTCTCACCACTCAGATGATCACTAAGTCTATTCAACTCTTCTGCTTTTTGCAGGACCTCATCCAAGTACTTAGCGAGTCGATATCTGTAAGCATTCGAGGGAGTAGAATGTCGTGATTGTTTTTGAAAACTTTTCTGGACAAGCTGACGAGACGATGTTGCAAACCTTGAAATGTTGGGTCGATCATGAATATTTGCGAGATCATTAGGTAGAGTTGGCATGTTTTGATCACAAGATACAGTACGACCAATAGGTTTCGACGAAATAAACGCTTTGGCGGCTGTGTTCTTATCAGAAGGAGGACTGACCGCCAGATCAGCCCTGTGAAGATTGGTTTGCATCTCGTCAAGAAGTTTGTCTGTTATCTCATTCAATTCGTTCAATCTAGATGTAAGACTATCTTTCAAAGTAACCAATTTCTCGCAGTCGGATCTCAAGTGGCTGATACGGGCGGAAACTTGGCGTCGTTCAATTAGCTCGGAATTTTTACGAGAATCCGTCATGGTGACGAGAGACGATATTATGACGACGGTGATTATAACGGTTAATTTGTTGAGTTTGTTATATTTATATGAGTTTTGTATAGATGAACTAAGTTTAGGTTTCTCTCTTTTAGAGAATATTTGTGTTTCCTTTGAGTTGGTGAAAGTCTGGTGATATATATATATATGTAGTGTTTAGGTGTTGGTTGCATGAGTTGTACTTGAATTTTTTTATCTTTTTGTAGTTTTGCTAGCGATGATTGAAATTCTATGTTCAAATGTTGAAAATGCTAACATATCCGAATGATATGGGCTCACCGCCCACGTTTGTGACTTGAAAGAAGATCATAAACCGAAATACAGATGTGTAAAGCGGTGTCGTCACCAGATTGATCGTGTCACTAATAATGCATACGAGATGACCGTTGGTGAGGGGAAAATTACTTTCATCGCTGGCGTGCTGGGAGCGCCTGTGTTGATGGCCGACAGCAATCCAACTGACAACAGCTCATGGATCTGACCGATCAAAATTTTTCTCTTCACGATTCTCTGAGATACTTTTGCTTTATGCTATCAATGCCTATCAACTGGTGTCGGTGGTGTTCTCGAAGGTGGGGTGCGGGGGCGAGCCGTAGTCCTCATGGGGGATTTGTCTATACTATTGCTTCGACTTCGTGAATAGTGGCGGAATGAGTCTTTGGTCTGACCAGCACCATTACCTGGTGGGCTTCTCGGTGCTCCACGGTGGTGAGCCGGTGGTGGACCATGATGAGCCCCGTGATGCCTATCCCGCCCACCGTGGCTTACGTACCCATGATGATGGTGACCACTCGCGTATCCGCCACGTGAGGCATGATGGTGCGGGGCTGGTGGGTAAGGATAATCAGAATCGTGGTGACCATTATAAGGTGCTCCTCTAGTACTACCTAAGTACCCTCCTCTCATTGGAGGACCTCCGTAACCACCCATAGCGTATGGGGGCGGGCGACCGAATCCTGGTGGTCCACCACCACGTCCTCGCCTTGTTCGACCATGTGACATTTCTGCTTTGATCCTAGCCCCTGCAATACGAGTACCATCTAGATGCCTGCACGCATCCTCGGCATCCCGGCCATCCTCAAATTCTACGAAAGCAAATCCAGGCGGATTCCTAGCGACCCATACATTTCTAAGGGGGCCAAACTTTGAAAATGCGCCTTCGATGTCGGCTTTTGAGGCACCTTCACTCAAATTACCTATATATACTTTACATCCGAGTTTCCACTCCCTATGCCTCGGTGGTGGGGCTCCGTGTGTGGACATATTTATAGCCAGCTATAATTTACTACAGTATCTTACTTCGCAATCAAGAAATTATACTTGGAAGGTTTTCTGTCGGTCGAATGGAAGCTAACTCCCTCCTTCGGAATATCAATCTAGCAGAAGTTGATGGGGATGTTGCTGATAATCATCGATGGACTTGAGACAGTTACACTTGAGCGGCCCGGATAACTGTTTGGTTATATGGCTGTAATAACAATCTCTCAAACAAAGATAGATGCTCATAACCTGAGTCTTGGAAGGGTGATCACAATAACTATTTTTTCTACGTGCGCTCTCCAGTTCGAGCGGTAATGCTTCAAGGAAATTGAAGTCACCGCCGAATCGAGATGTGCGCCTTTTTCGCGGCAGAGAAATGCATCATCCCGACGACTCCGGAGCTAAATTACACGTGACCATCCCCGGGTATCTCTATCCTCAAAGATGATCCATGTTACACAAGTGATCCCATAACGCTTACTTTTCAACTATTTCTAACCCAGCTACCACGCATCATTGGTAGTTTATGAGTGTTCGATCCTTGCCTGGTAGAACCTGAGGTCCGATTTTCCGGCCTTATAAACAATAGACCTATCCATCTATGGTCGCAAACAAAACCGATCGTCATCTTTGAAAGCGTCGATCGGGGGAACCCACACCTGTTACGATTGTGCGGCTCATCACCGTGTCGATTGACTATATGCCTGAGCTAAACCATAATGTACGACAGGGGCTAGCACGAGTCGTGAAAAAGTCGAAACATCAAAGTTTACAATCCTTGCCCAATGGTCAAACTGTGTCAGATGATAGAAGTGTGACACCCTGAGATCCCCGATAGTCCGAATTAGATTGGAGTGTCCTCAAAACTCTGTCACCCATCGTTGGTGACAAAGAATGAAAGATTGGATAAGGCATATCCTTCGATTCTTCTGCATTAGTGAGTGATTAGTTCAAAACTGGTACGTCAGCTGAAGTGCCGTTTCGCGATGAGAATCAGAGCGCTCGTGATGCAATACAGCTATCAGTTTTGAATTCTACCTGACAGGCTTCGTCTCGACTATCAGCCGTACTCGGAGGTCTTCTTTCCGATTGTGTGATGACTGTTTTTTGCAACACTCAAAGACTACTCGAACGGGCATGAGGCGCGATAATGCAATTGGCTTGGGATTCATCCTCGATTGAAAAGTCAATGGCTTGGGGAATCATCGATGCCTAAACTGCCAGAAGGGTATCGGACAGGCTTATGGTGTCTCTATAAGGTCTGTCGCGCGAAACCTTGAGACAGAGCAATGCTCATCTCAATCAATGCTCTGAACTTGTCGAACAAGAATAGTTAGCGGGCTTTCCATGCACGAAAATTTCGAGGTCTATGAACGATCAGCAGATTGAAGCTCTGCTGATCGTTCATAGAGTCAATTGGCTTCGCAGTGATTTCGGAGCCATCAATCTATATATCAGGATGAAACAACCTCCCGAGCTATGTTACCTCTACAGTTTCCGGAACTCACAGGATTCACGATCCCGGTTTCCGGTCTGACTCAAGAGCTGATATTCGCGGAAAGATCCATTTCTCCTCCCGATCAATCGGGCGAGAGTCATTTACTGATCGTTTCGTTCTTCAAGGTCATTATCGTTAGCTTCTGTCAGATCGCATTGCTTGAGGGGTCCCGACTTGCTGCTTGGTCAAAGTCGTCAGATTTATGGGATACAGATTCCAAGACCGCTGGGGCCGTTTGATCGCTGGTTCGACGACGATCACCTACCTTCTTCAAGAGGAAATCATGCTTGGAAGATTATCATACTTCCATCGTCAGGCATCATACCTCTTGTCTACAAAAACTACATATGACCATGGTAGGAGAGCATAACTCTCTCCTCACATCAGGCGACTTCATTCGACACAATCATGAAGTGGAATCTTGACTGTAAGTTTCACGGCACGCAGGACGGAGAGTTTAGAAGTGAAAAATCAGAGGAAAAATCTTGAGAAATTCTCGATTCAGATATCAGATTCATACATCAAGATACACCCACGAAAGCAGCTGTAGGAACGTCACCCAGTAAGGTCCAATCAAGGCTGTTTGAGTCGCAAACTTTGTTGCTCAGAGCTGTAGAAACCTGCTGAGAATCCACTCGGCGAACACCCCGTTAACGCGCTTCGGCCCACCAAAACATCTCACATATTCCTCAGTCGCGCAGGCAATCAGATGGTTATCGAGAAGAATAACTCTCATCCTTCGAAAGTGTCTTCGCGACTGTGGTGTTCCATTCCATCCAGATAGCTAAACCTAAGAACAACAATCAAATACAATTTCATCACGACCACTTCAGACCAACACGGGATTCCCTCATGAACCTCGAGGTCATTGTTGATATTACAAGAATTCACCGGTAAATCCGATAGACTCACTAGTGATCGAGAGCAACATGTCCAAACTAACCGGTCAGGCATATCAGTATCTACAGCGTAGTAAACTTCCAACAAACAAATTTCAGAGTTCCCTGCCGCGCCTCAAGATTCCAAAGATAGACAAAACATGTCAACGTTATCTCAGAGCATTGGATCCCGTCTTCTCCGGTGATAGTAGATTTCCTCAAACTGTCAGTGCATTGAATGAATTCCAATCTACCGGACAGGCGAGAGAGATGCACTCTTCTCTATTGAAATACGATAAAACTGTTAAGCATACCAGTTATATCAATGAATTCTGGTTCGACATGTATCTAACCTCAAGGGCGCCATTGCCTCTGAACTTCAATCCCTTTCTAGCATGGAAAGATGCGGCCACCATGGAGCTCAATGATCAAGTTGTTAGAAGCACCAACTTGTTGGTAAGTGCCATGAGATTCAAGAGATCCCTCGAAGAAAACGTCTTGGAGCCTGAGGTGTTTCATCTGAATCCCAAAAAAGTTTCCGCACTCTATCCGAAAGTATTATCTATGACGCCTGATGCAATAGCAACTTATGTATCGTTCTTGTTCAAAGCATTCCCCTTAGATATGAGTCAGTATAAGAACCTGTTCAATTCCTCGAGGTTACCGCGTAAAGATCGCGACGAAATTCTAAAATCTGACCCAAAGAAGAATCACCACATTGTCGTCATGAAGGGTGGTCAGTTCTACAGTTTCGACATCCTCAACGAGGACGGTAACCTGAAGAGTCCTGAATGTGTTTTCGAAAACCTGGATTTCATTAGCCGAAGAAGTGCCGAGAGCAAACAACTTCCAACAATCGCCGAACTGACCTCGGCCGACAGAGATTTCTGGGCACAAGAGCGAGAATATCTGATAAGACTCTCGGAAAAGAATCACAAAAACTTGGGACTCATCGATTCAGCAATACTGATCTTGTGTCTAGATGATGTGGCTTACAATGATGAAAAACAAAGACTGGATGCTGCTCATAACTTTCTTCATGGTTCAAATCCAAATGGTCCCTTGAATAGATGGTTCGATAAGTCTGTTTCTCTAATGGTCACTAAAGATGGACATGCAGCCATTAACTTCGAACATAGTTGGGGAGATGGGGTTGCTGTTTTAAGATTCTTTAATGAAGTGTATAATGACAGCATGAATAAGCCTCAATTAGTGGGTCGCCCACAGAAGAGCAGTGGCGAAACGATTGGTGTCAAGCATCTCGACTTCGACCTTGATGCTCGCCTGATTGACTCCATCGCGCAAAGTCGCAAGAACCATGCCCAAGTGACCGGAAATCTCGAGCTCGGAGTGATAGAGTATGCAAACCTAGACCGAGAGTATTTCAAAAAGAATAAGTTGAGTCCAGATGCAATGAGTCAGTTGAGCTTTCAACTCGCGTTTAGAAAAGTGTTCGACAAGACCCCGGTGACATACGAGTCCTGTTCGACAGCCGCATTCAAGGGAGGCAGGACCGAGACAGTTAGACCTTGTACCAATGAGACTAATGAGGCTGTAAGAGCAATTATCTCGAATGGGCAATCGGACAAATTGACGAATTCTGAACTGAAATCTCTGTTGCAGAAGTGCTCCCAGAAACATTACCAGCTGTGTAAGGAGGCTTCGATGGGTGATGGTTTCGATAGACACTTGTTTGCGATGAAGGAGCTAGCCACTCGGACCAATAGGCCGCTACCTTCTTTGTACTCAGATCCCATCTACTTGGAAAATCAACATTACACGCTGTCCACTTCAACTCTACCAAGCGAAGCTTTTTCGGGAGCGGGATTTGCACCTGTAGTCCCAGACGGTTTTGGTTTAGGTTACGGTTATATAGACTCAAAATTCGGGGTTCTCGTCGCCAGCTACAAGTCACATAGGAACAATCATCAGTTCGTGGAAGCGCTCGATGAATCGTTAGATGATTTAAGAAAAATCGTTGAGAAGTAATCAGACTTCCCGACTAGGCTTCATACAAGTGCAATACTGCTTGATTAAAATTTTTCACTATTTCCACCGGTCTGAGGATTTCGATACTTAATACGTTTGATATTCTTTCTCTATTCCTTCTTCACAGTCGATCAACCTTCTGAGGTCAGCTCCAAATCTCAGTGGCAAAATGGGAGATCGTGGTCGAACGGAGCATCAGTTGAGAATGTGCCTCTGACTTCCGGTCGCTGAGTGTCCCGCCCTTTACCGGCCAAAGAGATAGAATTGTGTAAGAGCTAGCTTCAGAAGCGTCTACATCGATGAAATCAATGAATATTGTTTGATCTGACATCACCGTCCCGCGCCATTCAGTGTTGTTGAGCTCTAAGATGGCTGATCATAGATAAGATTGATATCTTCTGTGTTATGCTAATTTCGCAAGTCTTGGGCCAAGGCACTTGCCCGAGCTTCCTCAAATCCTATAATAAGAGGCCAGTTTTATACTTAGAGTGATCGCATCATCCCGCAACATGGAGTTCATCTTAAGCCTAACCCGAGCAAAGCTAGCTGGGCTGACCGTCACTACCTCGTTGAGATTACTAAATAGACGTTTTGTCTCCAGCGAATCAAAGAAGACGAGCTTGTATGAATTTCATATGGAGAGGCAAGCGAGAATGGAGACTTTTGCTGGATATCTCATGCCTATAGTCTACAAAGGGCAGTCCATCAAAACCGAGCATTTACAAACTCGACACTCAGCATCAGCATTCGACGTTTCTCATATGATGCAGACTATGATACGAGGGAAGGACAGAGTCAAGTTTCTGGAAAGCATCACAGTGGCTGATATAAAGGGCCTCGGAAGCAACAAGTGTTCACTGTCAGTATTTACGAACGATTTTGGTGGAATTATAGATGACTGCATAATCGGGAAGTGCGATGATTATATCCATATAGTCAGCAATGCAGCAAATGCGGACAAGGTTTGGAAACGGATGAATGAGCAACTCAAAGAGCACCCAATGGATGTAGATATCGAGAAGCTAGACAATAGGGGACTTATCGCATTGCAAGGACCGAAAGCATCTGATGCCTTGCAGAGACATGTTGCGATCAATCTGAAAGACTTGAAATTCATGAACACCACCAAGACCAATTTGGAAAATATAGGCGAAAGTCAGATCACGAGGTGTGGATACACTGGTGAAGATGGTTTTGAAATATCTATAGAGGGTGAGAGAGCGAAATTATTGATGGAAATCTTATGTGAGAACGAGCATGTGAAGCCCGCTGGCTTAGGAGCTCGAGACACCTTGAGGCTAGAGGCGGGTCTTTGCCTACATGGGCATGATATCGACGATAAGACAACTCCTATCGAAGCTTCTTTAAACTGGGTGGTTCAGAAGCGAAGAAGACTTGAGGGTGGCTTCCCTGGTCATTCCAGAATAATGGAACAATTGGAAAAAGGGACACCCACAAAGCGTGTCGGCTTGATTGCGAGGAATGAGGGGGGTCCGCCGGCGAGAGAGGGGTGCGAAGTACTCGACAGTGAAGGTTCGAAGCTCGGATTGGTGACGAGCGGAAATTACGCACCAACTCTGAACCGCAACATAGCGATGGCCTACATCAAGACCGAGCATCTAGCAAACAAGGAGAAAGACAGCTCGTGTCTAGTGAGGGGTAAGAAGTATGAGTACCAAATCACAAAAATGCCATTTGTCAAGACGAACTATTACATTTAATTAAATTCACAGCGTTAGTGAGCTATGGTTAGAATGATTCTGCCAAACGCGCTGCCAGATTTTTCATCCTACCATGAACTTTACCAGGCGTCGAGCCAAGAATTAGATTACATATTGCTGTCCTTGCTGCTCTGATGTTTTGATAAGAACCTAATATGTGTATGTAGCTACCAGCTAAAACGATTCTTGTTTTGGTAACATTCTCGATCGTGTATTTCGTTCGGCCATTTTTACCCGCGATACGTCCTATCGCGCGAGATAAGTGATCACCTTTGAGTGGTTTCACATCTGTGACCTGAAAGGATTCCAGAAAGAGTTGGTCTAGTCGCAATAGTGCAAGAGCGTCATCTACATCGAAGCCCAGGACGAAGGCTTTCACAAAATCGGAAGCTTTCTGAAGTGAGGCGACATCCTCAGTTTCTGGTGAGACTCTGATCTCGACTGACTTGATTCTGGTGTTGAACCTCAACTGGAGCTTTAAGTGTTTCACAATAGGATCTACTATCTTGGGCCAATTTTTTTTGAGGGGCGTCAGTCTCGAATCAGGAACGTGTATCTTGACCCTGTTAGTGCTCGGACCTCCGCCACGTAGCCTGAGCACGAGGTGAAGTGTTGACTCTTTTTGTATATTGTAATCACTCAGTGTTCTATCATCCTCAAGTTGCTTACCAGCGAAGATAAGTCTTTGCTGGTCCGGTGGTATGCCTTCTTTATCTTGTATCTTGGATTTCACATTCGTGATGGAATCGCTTGACTCGACCTCTAGTGTAATGGTCTTACCAGTGAGGGTTTTAACGAAAATTTGCATCGTTCTGGCTTTTCCACAATATTGTTCCAACAAGAGAATAAGTATGCTTATTGGTATATTTGTCATCCGAAGTCGGCAAACACGTGATTTTGCAAACCCCGATTACTGCGCTAATTCAGATTCGAAAATGGCCGCGAATGAACTAGCTGATCTGCGCTTGCGCGTTAGGGCCGGGCTGCGGGGCTCCTCGAACACATTCTGCACAGTTAGAGCATGTTATTCGGGATTATCTCATTAGCTCCATAACACAGACATCAAATTTCAACTACATCTGAAATAACCAGATATTACTTATAGTTTTCAAGTAATATAAACGCCGACATGCAAATTTTTGTTAAAACCCTAACGGGTAAGACCATCACGCTCGAGGTTGAACCGAGCGATTCTATCAACCATGTGAAGTCAAAGATTCAAGACAAGGAGGGTATCCCACCAGACCAGCAGCGTCTGATCTTTGCCGGTAAACAGCTGGAGGATGATCGTACTCTAAGCGATTACAACATTCAGAAAGAATCGACCTTACATCTTGTTCTTAGACTCAGAGGAGGCAAAGTTCACGGTTCTCTGGCTGGTGCAGGAAAAGTCAAGGGCCAGACACCTAAGGTAGAAAAGCAAGAGAAGAAGAAGAAGAAAACTGGCCGTGCCAAGAGGCGAATGCAGTACAACAGGAGATTTGTCTCCACCGTCGCCTCAATCGGAGGACGTAAGAGAGGTCCAAATGCACAGAGCACATAAGCCCTCATACTCGGTCAATTACTGCAAAGCCATTGACGTTGCAAGTTCACAAAAACGGACTCAACGGTGCTTAGGTGAATAAAATGTGAGGATATGATAACATTGTATTGTCAGGTTTAACATCTATTGTGGGTGGATCCGCTTGGTCTCACCAACGAAAAACACCTTGGCGTGAATGTGCGTTCTCTACCTGGTGCGTGCGTGAGTTGCGTTGACCATTCAAACAGGTTTACACTACGCGACCATTCCAAGTCTTACATCCTTCAAATTACGCCAAGTTCTTTTTTGATTTAATTTGTTTGATCCGTTTGGTGCTGTTCATACTCTCCTCTCGAGTTGAACATGCCCACGCCCTCTTTTAATCTCAATCGGTAATACTCAACTATATTTATACTCGCGAGGCATATATTCTACATAATCAAAAATGCCTACATCATGCCCTGGCCCAACAGGTGGGTGGAATCAGGTGGGAGATTTCTATGCTGGACGCTCAATTTTTGTTACGGGTGCAAGCGGTTTTTTAGGAAAGGTCTTAATCGAGAAACTCTTACATGACTGCCCTAAGATTAAGAATATATACATACTATTGAGGACTAAAGGAAGTTCTTTGGCGAAATTAAGATTGAACCAGCTATTAGATTCTCAGGTGTTCGATCGCATCAAGCGCATCCAACCGAGACAGTTAGATAAAGTCAAGGTAATAAAGGGGGACACCACATTCGATGATCTAGCGATATCAGCAAGTGACATAGAAATACTCAAGAAAGATGTCTCAGTGGTCATACACTCGGCCGCGACCATTAGGTTTGATGAGCCACTCAAGAGGGCAACAAGAATAAACGTGACAGCAACAAAACGAGTTTTGGATCTAGCTCAGCAGTTCAGTAATCTAGTTGCGTTCATTCACGTATCAACTGCGTATTGCAATGAAACTAAAGTGGACATAAGAGAGTCGGTATATCCAGAATCGTTGGGCCCGGAGAAGCTTATGAGCCTTGCGGATGATTTAGATGATGAGATGCTGGCTTCCCTCGCTCCACATCTATTTGGTGACCGGCCAAGTAGCTACCATTACACGAAAGCGATGGCTGAGAATCTGGTTAAAGCTTACAGCGAGAAGGGAGTTCCCATAGGCATTGTCAGGCCATCAATCATCACTGCATCGCTAAACGACCCTATGCCCGGATGGATCGACAACTATAACGGTCCATCTGGCTATCTGGTAACCGCTGGTGCTGGCATACTGCGAGTCATGCTTGTTGATGGTGAAAAAATTTGCGATGCAATTCCGGTGGATATAGTGGCGAACACGATAATAACCTGTGCTTGGCATGTTGCGAATATGTATCAATCGAAATCTTTGAGTGGGGAAGGAGACTTGGGGCTAGTCGCACCCCAGGCACTGAGAGAACCTTATGTCGTCAATTGCACATCAGGCCAGATAAATCCGATCACCTGGGAGCATATCAGGTCTTTATCACAACCATGGCTCGTCAAATATCCTCCTACTCAAATCTTCAGATATCCCGGGCCTTTGTTCATTTCCAATAAGCTAGCGCACAAGATTTTGGTATTGATAGAGCATGATCTTCCAACGTTCGTTATAGATCTTTTGTGCAAATCATTAGGCCGGAGCCCGATCTTAGGGCCTATCTATCAAAAAGTTCATCGCTCGACCGAAGCTCTCGAGTATTTCACCAAGAATGAGTGGATCTATCGCACTGACAACTTCGAAGCTCTGAACCGTCAACTGTCGATCGAGGATCAGCGAAGATTCGTCGTGGATGTCAGGAAGATTGACTGGCCCAAATACATGGAAAACTACGTTCTGGGCGTCAGGCACTATTTGCTGAGAGAAGAACCTAGAAGTATTGATTCCGCGAGAGCCAGGCTTGAACTGCTATATTACCTAACACAGGCCGCAAAAGTCACAGCTGCTGGGGTTTCGGGTGCAGTGCTGTACAAATTGATAAGCTGGAGAAAGAGTTGGAATAAGTGAGTCTCTTATCCTTCACGGGGGTATGGTTTGAGAATTGAATCTTATCACCATGGGTTGAGTAACAATGAACTATTGTCCGCAGAACATCTTTGAGGATGAACCTGGACTATCTAGGCTGCTCCATCGACTGCTGCTGTTTCTTAGCTTCAATGATTTGAGTACAATACGAGAGCAATTTTTGTTGCTTCCTGGCTCTTTCCTCACGATCTAGGTTTTCCAAAACTCGCTTCTCTTCTGCACTGTATATTTGACTTTCTTTGCGCAACCTAACCGCCTCCATTCGACGGTGTCGGCTACCCGACATGACGAATCCCTGTCTCTCAAATTTTTCAATTTCTTCACTGGTGAGACCAATCTCACCTCGACGTGGTATACGTTTTCCTTCGGCAACAAAGGCAGCCATAGCAGCTCCTTCTCCAGGTAAAAGAGCTTTTCCAAACTCTTTGTTAGTGAGTCCAGATGAAGAACCACCAGTGTCAGAATTAGCCTCTGACTCTGTCTTACCCTTTTCCTGTTTCTTTCGAAGAGAGTTGACAAATTCTTCCTCTTCATTTCTGTTCATTAGTTCGATTATATTAGATGGCTTCTTCTGTATTTTGGGGGCCTCCACTTCTACTTTGACTTCTACGGGCTTGATCGGCTCAATTTTGACCTTCTTAATCTCCTTGGGCGACCGCCCCCAGATTGAAGGGACACCATATTCCGAGATCTCATGTCGTCTTCTTATTCTAGACGAATGGAAATCACTCATGGTCCGCATCAGATAGGTTTAAATTATGAATTAGAAAGATAAAATGCTCCCAGATGTTCTGGTTGCACATAAAACCCTCCTGCATCTTGACGCGATTGTTTACTCAATTTGAGCCAGCGCATGTGTCAGCTGATTGTCGTGATTTTGCTTCCACTGAACTGCTCGTGTGCTGAATCAGCACTGCTGATTTGCGTAAATCACAGAGGAAACAGGCAGCAACCTTCGATGGGCGTCAATTCAAAGATGGAAAATCAATTGAGGCAGGAGAGACTAGATGGTCGAGACAAACCTCCACAGTTCCAATTTAATAATACATTTAGAGATTGCTGTCACTGAAATGTTAATCTTGATATGACGGATATTGGCACCACAGGTGAAGAGTCCTCCAGCTGTGCGGCCTTTTTCGCACATTCCTTCGCTCTGTCATGTTGGTTGAGTTCTATATAGACTAGACTAAGATAGTGCCACGATTTGTCACTATCTGTATCAACATCGAGCGAGTCTTTGAGGAACTTCTCAGCTGTAGAGTGATTACCCATGAGATAGTGGACATGGGCTAGTTGTTGCAGAGCCTTCGCGTGCCTTGGACACAAAGCTAAACAGGATTGAAAGAGAGTTTTCGCCTCCAACAAGTTGTTTCTAGCTTTGGATATTAACCCTCTCACATACATCACTTGATGGGATAGAGCGCCGCTGGCACCCTCATCGATGCATTGTTCAGCATCATCTATCGACCCGATCTTTAAGAATATCTCGGCAACTAGAAGCCAAACTGATGATGCACCAATCATGAACATCGATTGTGCTGTTTCAAGAGCAGATTTGTAACCTTTGCTATCGACTAGACATTGTTCTAAGCTGCACTTGATGTATAACAATAATAGATTATTCTCGTACTGGTGTAGCATGGACTCACATAAAACCAGTGCTTGATCATAATGCCTCAATGCCGACAACGACAGAATAAGCAATTGCATAGAGGATATATGCTGGGGGTTAGATTGTAGAGCTTTCCGCAGGTATTCTATCGATTGTTGATAGTCCTTAAGATGCTTTGCATGATGTAAAGCCTTGTGAAAGTAAGATAGATGATCGTTTGGGTTCGATTCAATAGCTTTATCCAGAAAACTTAGACTAGATTCGAGATTATCATTCTTGAACACTTTCATGGATTCTGGTTCCCGCTCGTACATGTAAGCGTGCATAATACCAGCTAAAAGGTAGCTACGTGATAATAGCTTTGTATAAAACGAGCTCTGTTCGTATGTTTTGTTAGCCAATCGATGCTGGCAACGCTTTATGGCCTCTTCAGCCAGAGTGAGTCCATTGTCAGGGTCATCAAAATCCTCGAGGACAAGCTTTGCTGCTAGCATTGAAGGTAGTGGATCTGTCTCATCTAACCGCATACACTCTTTGAAGGCTTGTAGGGCACTTGATGGCGAGTCGGAGAGTGAATAAGTGAGGCCTAAACGTAGCCATAAGTCGCGATTTTCGAATTGATTCTTCAGGGGCTCCGTAAATAAAGGCAGAAGTTCCTGTGACTTGGCGTTGTGTGAAAGTAGGGCGGTCACTGTGGCCTCTTCTAGGTCAAGTTTAGACGTCTGCTGTTGAGGATTAGTCAATGATTGTAGTTCTCGCTCCTCCATCATTTGATTAGATATATGGAATTGTATAGATGCATGTATATATAAAACAAATATGAATTACATAATCAATAGATGATTCCAACATGCTTGCTCTCTGATGCGCGGTTTCTGGACAAGAAACAGCTGCGCAAGACAGAAGCCCTCGCACGAGTATCTGGCTCGTAAAAAATTTTCAAGATGCCAACTTCGCACGAGCCGCGTATCACCCCCCAAAGCTGGTTGGATTCTGTTAGTTGATCAGATCATCTCCGTCGATTGATAAGGTCCACCCTCATTGATTATCGACGATCACCATCAGTGTGCTCATGTATCGGTTGACTTGCTCTCGACTTCGGCCAAATAACACTCCCCTCGTTTTGATGTCTGCAGACTTGGCGGGTATCTCGAATTCCACTCACTCCGGAACCTCGGATATATATTTGCTTCACAATCGCTAACTTGCGACATTCAGTTCACCATTAGAGTTAAACACTTGGTCGCTCAATATATAGTTTTCAGGATGGTCCATTCGCCTACAAGTAGAACCATAACATCCCTCGCGATATTGATAATCCTAGTCAGCCCAACTCTAGCCACTCTCACTAGTTTGAGTTCTTTGTTTACATCATTCAGTGGTCGACAATCGTCCCCGATAGACTCAAATGAAGAACATCAATCTATTTTAGCCAATACCTTCTCTATAGATAGAAGGTGTTTGATGTGCAAGTTTTCGGTTAGCTTGATAAACTACGCCTTGAAGACTAAGCGTGGCTACGACCAGGTTGATCGTATTGCAAATAACTTCTGCCTTACTGCCCACCTAGAGAGTCCTCTCATATGCTCAAAGATAAGCAGATTGTTCAATCATGAGGTCACAAAGGTTTTATCCTACGGAGTGGTCACTCCAAATCAACTCTGCGGTCTACTATCAAACAACACCTGTGGTCATTTTCACAGTCCGCTCGATGATTGGGAGGTTCATCTTGATGCGAGCGAGGGGATTAATCGGACCAAATTGGAGCTCTTGCGAGGACAGGCCGTCCTCAACGAAACCTCCAGTGACAAATATAAAGTTATACACATTTCTGATACTCATATTGATCTTAATTATGCCTACGGATCACCAGCAAATTGTGAGGAGCCTTTATGTTGCCAAGTAACATCAACCCCCAAAAATGACTCCGTTGATCCGGGCCAGCAGAAGGCGGGCTATTGGGGTACCTATGGGCTATGTGACGTGCCTTTGAGGACTTTTGTCGCAACTTTAAAGCACCTAAATGAGACATTGCAAAAGTCCAAGGATATCGAGTATATAATTTGGACCGGCGACATTCAGCCCCATGATGTGTGGGCTCAAAGCAAGAGAACCGCCTTGCTAATCTATGATACAGTTTTTAGAAAAATTACCAAGCATCTACCTAATGTGATCATACTTCCAACTTTGGGAAACCATGAGATGATACCAGCTGACAGTTTTAGTCCTTCCAATTTGCTGTCAATTGCAAAAGACGATTCTCCCGTTTGGTATATCGTAAGCTTGATGCTTTCTGGTCTCGCTGGCTGCCGGCCGAAACGGAAGCAACCATTGTTCAAGACGGCTTTTACGCGGCGACCATTCGGCCTGGTCTTAAGGTCATCTCACTCAATACGAACTTCTGTCACTCGAGAAACTTCTGGCTATTCATCAACTCCACCGATCCCGGAAATCAATTGCAATGGCTTGTCCATGAACTTCAGCTTTCTGAGCTCTCTCACGAGAAAGTTCACATCATCGGACATATACCTCCCGGCTCTGACGATTGCTTGCGCGTCTGGTCCAAGAATTATCACAGGATTGTTGTTCGTTACGCCGACACAATTACTGGTCAGTTCTTCGGTCACACCCATTCCAGTGAGTTCGAAATGTTCTATGATGACGGAGATTCTAAGATGGATATCAAGATATCAGATGGAAAAAAAGATGGATATCCCACAGATAATCTGACTGATGAATCACAATTTAGGCCCCTGTCTGTAGCACAGGTGGGTCCGTCCATCACAACCTTCGTTGATTTCAACCCGAGTTATCGAATCTACACCATTGATCCAACACGCAACTATATGCCAGTTGACTATGAGACATTCTACGTCAATCTAACTCAAGCCAACCAGGCCGGTAAGTCCGCGCCGCCCATTTGGAACTCGGCCGGACTTTTTTCAGAAATATTCGGCATCAATGATATCAGTCCCAGTTCGATGCACCAGTTAATGCTGAAGATCACAAATTCATTCAGACTTGTTGAACAAGTCGGCAGCAGTGATGATTTTGATGAATCCGGCTACGAGGAAGATGAAGATGGCAGCGAAAACGAAAGTGATAACGTGGAAAGCGCCCCGGAAGTAACGACGAACCAGAAGCGATCAAACTTGAGCTCTAGTGCGAGAAGTTTCAACCTCGATGATACTTTATTCAAGGTCTACAGTCTATTTAACTCGTACAGTGACAAGTTTAACCGGAGCATCTATAATAAGATCAGCTTGGATGAGAAGAAAAAATTTGTCTGTCGCCTACTAAGGGGCCGGTCACATGATAATACGATCTGCAAGTGGTTGATCCCCGACATGGATATACCCAAATTAGTGATATGAATCTGGGTAACTAGAGGATAAGTAAAGTTATGAATAATTTTAGAACCTATGTGCCACGATTGCCTCTAGTGTAGGCTATGTGAGATAGTTTAATTTAGCTTTTACAATACGCAACAAGTGCACGGCTAGCTCATCGGGTATTCGCCGATCTTTTCTTATTGCTTTTATAACCTTTCGTATATACTCCAGGTAGTGCTTAAGGATAGCGCAATTCTTTGATTTTATGATAAGATCATGCAAAGCTATGAAAACATTAATAATTTCTACGAGGCTTTGGATTGTTGGATACTCTTCGTCTTTATCCTTCTTCAATAACTTGTCGGCTAGGATGCAAACAAGGGAGGTTATTTCGGCTGCTATGTCGCTTAGACTCTCCGACTTCGGGTCATGCTTGAGTTTGTTCAGATCTTGGTGCAGACAATTTAGTATGACCTGATGTAGCCAAGGTAGGAATGAGTAGGAGTTCACCATGAGAGATGCGCCAGACTTTGTTATAGCTATCCTTTTAAATAAAGTTATGATTGTCTCATTAGCACGCTGAAAGCGAAGTTCGGAGTTGTACAGTAGCATGACTTGTGGGATGACATTGAGGTTTTCAATCACTTTCAGATCGAGCTCTGACCTGATCCCATCACGGAACAGTGTTATTAGCCAACGCAAATTGTTATTGTAATAGTCAACATCAGAGCATAGTAAGAGATCCTCATAAATTTCGATGGTATCTATACGGAGTCTGTGCTTACCCGCAAGAAATTCCTTCATCAATTCATACATCTTGTCTGAGTGAGGATGGAGTAGTATATCAATGATTCTAGTAAGAAATGTTGAAAATAGAAATCGCAACCGCGCATTCGGCGTCGGGATGCTAGCTCGTAGTATATCTAGAAAGTTGATCCATAATTGTTTATCTATCATGAGATGACTGAGTAAATGTTCGTAGAATCTCTCTAATATTTTATAACATAAGGCTCGCATCTGATAATCCTCACTAGACAGTCCTGTTAAAGTCAGCGCCAAACATCGTCGAGCGATAAAATCACGACAGTCGACGAATAAGCTCGGTGAAACCGAGTGATATAGTAGAGGTATGACAAATCTGACATCATAGATACATTCTGGCGGATGCTGAAAGACGGCTTGTTCCTCTTTGTAGACGTAAATATTCCTATCATTCAATGGTAAATCTAATGGGTAAGCCTCGATTGTGGCCTGAGTCATTTTTGAATCTATTCGAGAGAGCACAAATTTACTGCTGGATTGTTCCTTGAAGTTGACTTGTTTATTTTCACTCTCCATGTTCTCCCTGATAGCTTTTAGAAAGTCTCCATATTTCGTAGATTTGTCCAGGGAAACCAACTTTTGCTGGTCTTTATCAGACATTGTGAATCTATAGGTTGGATCCATGATTGAAGTTACTGAGGTAATTGATATGCCTGGTAGATGTAAAACATAAGAATCTGAATGATCGGTGAAACGAACACGTGTACATCTAGATTGCGAAACACATGGTTGAGCGCATCCTAAGCGATGCAACTGCGCAGCTTGGTACTGGCCTACTGGATGGTTCATAGTAGGGTCCACAGTTTTTAATTGATAAATGATCAAGAAGGAATACAACGGTGTAGAATGTTATATTTAGAATATCATCTGGACACTGCCGGTCTGAAGAAAGGATGATTTCGCTTCAGCAATTCTGGGTTATGACCATTGTGCAGTGAACCATTCCGGCCTTTTGCTAGCGATTTGTTACGACCAGCCGCACTCGAGTTTGGTTTAAGTCTCTGGTCATCATGACAAATCTCTGCGTAGCGAGTCCCCTCTCTCAGGTTGGATGGCCTCTTGTTGATCCTCCGTTTCCTAACCTCTTCCACTCGAGTGTCTCTAAGATTATCGAAGACCGAACCAATCCTAAGACTTTGACGATCTTCTAGTCGATGAGTGGACTTCGGTCTCGGGAAGTCTTCTTGCGTGTATGTGGAGGCATCAACTTTCAACAGTGCCAACGCGTGATTGCATTCAGTCACCTCCTTGGATATGTAGACAAATTCATTCGATAAGATGGACATGAAGTTTGTGCCGCTCTCTTGTATAGCTTTGCACGGAAACGCTACATAGTTGGCTGGCTCTTCCTGTGGCAATTGGTAACGCTTCTTGTACAACTCTTCGTCGATGGGGTCCATCTCCTCAAGAAACTTTTTCGCCAAGCTTTCATTGTAGTCAGAACTCTCCAGGGCCGCAAGCAACAGCTCTTCTTGGTGATCTTTGTCACCAAGAGCCTTTTTCAAAGAATCTACTAGAGCGCGAATGCGGCTCTCGCTAACTGTTGGCCGGACCCGTTTCATGTGCGCATCTATAGGATCCGGAATAGTGTTGGTTAACTTGTCTTTGGCTGCATGTGCAGCCTGCTGAGCTCGCATCTGTTGAGTCTGCGACTTTCTATTCTTCATCACTTCCTCAATATTTTCCCTCTGATGTCCCTTCTTTTCAATCAACTCCATTACTTTCTGTGCATTCAAGTCGTTGCAGAGCAACAAATGATACAGTTCGATCTCCTCACAAGTGGGATAAAGATATTTGAGATATCTCAATTTCATGATTGCACCATTTTCGTCATGCGACCTCCCTACGTGATGACCATACTTTTTCTCCTCTTTATGACGAGCTGCTGAGCCTCTAAGCCCATCCTGGTCCTTAAAGGCTCCCGATTCAACTAGGGCACTTATCACCTCGTGTTCAACTTCCTTATGCTGGTACATTAGAGTCTTGATCAAGTTTCCATCTTTATCTGGAAAGTATCCGACCAATTTGTCAAATAGCTTCTTACTGGATGGCTTAGACATCATCAGCATGATTGGACTTTGCGCAGCAGCCTGACGTGCATCGTAATCATTTGACCTCTTGTATCCAAGCGATATTAGTGCAGCCTTGATTAGGCCCTCACGACCATGATAGATACGAATCATCTGCTCTACAATCGGCCCAGTTGCAGTTGGAAACATTTCACTCAGACGCCTGAGTTGCTGATCGTGGTCGCTAGGGATCTCCAGTTTTCTACCTGGCCCATAACCGATCAGGCGCGGCTTATTGGCAGTGCTGGCTGGCTGCTGTCTAGCACTGGCACCAGCACCACTTTCTCGGCCTGGTAAAGTGGCGGTCTTTTGCACCTGACGCGCCAGCTCAGAAATCATGGAGGAAGTCGGTGAACTTGGAAAATGATACCCATATTGGCACTCAAAGAAGTTGAACGTTGGACGTCTGGAAGTCTGCACAACATGGTCTGTAGTGGAGCCTTTGTTTGCGGTTCCGTCACTCTTTAATTTAGAGCTCACTAAATTTCTGCTGGCTTGTTGCTCATCCACAAGTTCAAAACTGTACTGGTCTGTCTCCGGCTGATACCTACAAGTCCAGCCAGCTGGAAGTTTATGATGGTGCACGTATTGTGGCTCTTCGTTATCACTAAGAATCTCCGAAGCCACATCGGCAGTGCTGTGGCTTGGGTCTCTATGCTCCAAGGTAAGACTGGTGGGAGGGCTTGGCTCGTCGGGGGACTTGACGACATACTCTTGCATCCTGCTTTTTTCAGTCTCCAACGAATCAGAGGAACTTGTGATACTTTCGCTTGGAGGCGAATCTTGCGAGCTTCCGGACGGAAGGTGTGAGTCTGACTTGGAGTCGGTGGACTCGGGTCGCTCACCGGCCTCAAGTTGACTTGAATTTTCCATTGCTGATTGCAAGATGACTCCAACATGAAAAGAGATGATCTTCAGATAATTCGGCAAAATGTTGCATTTGTTTACATCTGGAGGCGCATGTGCCTTGGGGTGGTTGGGTAATCTGCGAGGATACGACCATAGGCTCCTGATTGTCGGAATGGCGATGTGCGGCCAGCTGCAGCAAATTTGCCAACTTTATCAGGGCTTCTTTCTACCTACCATCCGACGATGGATCTTGCCATATTATTCAGTCACCGGGGAAATATTTGTCTCGCCGATGAGGTTGATTGTTTTCGTCTCCATCACCAGGAGTGGAGTGAGCGAGATACATAGAGACGAGTAGGGAACAGCGGAGCCAGGTGGACGGTCCGGCTGGCGCGTGTCGCGAGCTGAGGAGGGGGCGATGTTCGAACGTTGCTGGAAACCGTGCAACGCCTCACTCTGCGCCGAGCACCAGTTGGTAAATATAACAAGTGTGAGATTATTTTTCGATATCTACTTGAAGAATCATCATCGAAAGCCAAAGAATGGGTGTAACAAAAACAAATTCACAAAAATCACCCGTCCAACTCAAGGGTAGCATAGACATAGTAATCGAATTCTTCAATTATGGAATCAATAGTATACTGTATCAGCGGGGTTTGTATCCCTCCAGTTCCTTCATCCAACGCGAGAAGTACGGTCTTCCGCTTTTGGTAACAACGAAACCTGATCTCAAGAAATATTTGGATACAGTACTAACTCAAATGAGAAAGTTTTTGGAGACTAAAAACGTGCACAAGATTGTTATTGTTATCCTGAATGTTAAGACACGCGAACCGGTAGAAAGGTGGCAATTTGACGTTGAATTAGAAAAAAGCCACCTCTCTAAAGTTGACGGAGAGAATGATAACGCACTCAGCGAATCCGATGAAAGACAGGCTCTGAAAGAAATCCAAGAGGGCATTCGTGGGGTTATCCGTCAGATCACTGCTAGTGTTACTTTCTTACCAACTCTCGATGGATCTCACTCATTTGACATCCTGTTGTACACAGACAAAGATGTCGAACTACCGAATAGTGAATGGAGTGATACTAATGCCAAATTGATAAATAATGGTCAGCACGTACAACTTCGGGGCTTCACGACTAACGTGCACAAAGTAGAGCCTATAGTTAGTTATGTAACCGGAGACTAGAGCACTCAGCCGGGCAGATAAGACTGTATTTGTTCAGAATCCCCGACAGATAAACGAATGGTGATTAAGGATGAATTTTATTACCACTATACAGGATCTCATGAGATGAAGACTGTGTTTTCTTGCTTTTTATAAAATGTTTTAGATTTCTACCTTTGATATATTCGTCAAGAACTGCTCTTATCTCTCCTCAACAAACGTTGTTCAAAAAACTGGAACGCCTCTTTAGGACGATGTCGGAAGAATTCTTTCATTGTGACTTCTTCCGCAAAATCTGAGTCATCGAATCTAATCAAGCAGTAGAATTTCTGCTTGTCTGGTTTCTTGGAGTTCTCTTCCGTATCGGACTCATGAGGTCCATCAGCCCCTATGCACTGAATGAAACCTGCTCTCCTCTGGAAACCAGTGAGTGATTTGGGGTTCTTGGACTTGTACAACCTTCTCTCTTGCTTTTCCATCGCCTTCTCGAATCTCTCTAATTTTTCAGGACAATTGGTAAGGTTTTCCTTTGGTTCCCAGGTGTTTTCTTCCTCCTTGTAACCCTTCCATTTGATGTAGTACTCGTACCTGTTTTCTCGTAAGTTGAAACGCCAACGCCTTATTGCCTCTACGATATACTCTTCCTCCGATTCGGAGTCGGAAAGTATGGAGGTAGTTTTTCGAGACATTCTAAACTTTTCGTTGAGGTAGCTGATGATGCTAGGGTAGTCATTCCTTTCTCCTAAAGTCAATGACCAGCTAAATTAGGAATCTTTCTGTGGGTCAACAAGTGCGCGCTATCTTCAAGAGGGTGCAGCGGCTGCACGTGTTTGATAACATTTCAAATCTAGCGACTGAGCAAGGAGATGAGAACAATTGTTTCAAAGTTGAAATTTGAGAGGCAAATTGAAACTGCAGGAATACAGATACTAAGTCGTTGGACTGATAACCTAATTTAATTACATCTAATTGGATACGCGTCATATTTGTATGGTAAATTAGGCAAACAAGTAAATCATAGTAATCTAAATTATGATGAAAGAATGTTTCGTCACTATTCTAGTTCTAAAGGTTCTTGACTCGCTAACTATCTTCTCGAAACTGAAGTATCCCTTAGGCCTTCAGGTACAAAAAACTATAGCGATTCAAATGGAATCCATCTTGGCGCTGTATTTGGCTTGAGGTTTTAGTATTGCATCTCTATTTTGGACCAGGCGCAATTCGTAAGCTTGCACTGAACTACTCTTCAACTGGTTACACCACTTTAGAGTGTCTTCGAGTATAGTTTGAATCGTGTTGACTGTGTTTTCTAGGGATAATTTCACATCATAGGATGTTTTGTGCAGCCAACCGGAGAAAAGGGCTGTGAAGAGGTCCCCAGTGCCAGTGAATGGTAATGGGAGCTTAGGAACCTTGATCGTCCAGATATGACTTTGAGAATCCTCGATCTTGAGTTCGGCGATCGGACTCTTGAGCCCCGAACTCTCGCTCTGAAAGACTGATGGATCCATGCTGGCAACACAAATCAAGCTATTTGGATCCGTTGCGAGCTCAATTGAGCTTATGGCTACAAAGCTTATACCATACTGTTTATGGAAGACATCGGTGGACTTTTTTATACCCAACATAAGATCAGCCTCTGTTTGAGAGTTGATATCTATGCCGGTCAAAATGGTAGCCTCGAATTTGTTTGGAGTCACAATGTCAGCTTGATCTAGCAGGAATTTCTTGTAAGCTCCAGCGACTTGAGTTCCATTTGGCACATAATAACCAACACCATCATCCCCCAGGACTGGATCTAATGTATACATGAAGTTGAGATTCTTTCTCTTGCGAGTAGATTTGATCTCCTGAACCAACTCGAGCAACGATGTGGCGATATAAGTTTCATCGGCTATATAGCCTGTAATTACCATATCGTATAACTCCAGCAAGTCGTTTTCTCTTAGACCGGCATGGAGTTCAAGGAGGTCCGAGTTATCGAACATTTTACCTCTGGTTGTTGCATATTGAGTGTGATTGGACAACTGTGTAGAATTGATCACATCCACCTCAAATTCTAGCAACTGTAAAGGGAAGGTAGCACATTTGTTGCCGCAATAGCCGCTGACAACATGGCTCTGGACACTGAGAACTCTAGGGGTCCTCGCTGAGGATGTCATGGACATTTTGCTCCCTGTTTCAGATTGTGAAAGAAAGTCCAAATATGAGAACAATCGGGAGTTTCGACTGGATGGAATATGATATTTATCGCAATTAAGTCGTTGCGCTAGAGACTAGGGGCGAAAAGTCAAGTCATCTGAAGTGTAGGCGATAATGCCCTCGCACAGAACGGAGGGTTGCCGATGCGAGCCACCTACGAAGCGAAGAAGATATGGTAATATTTATCAAGCGACGGCACAAGGGCTACGCAATACAAACCTGCTCACTTTATTAGAAGATATCATGATTTGTATACAATCAACAAGACAACAAACATAATGATAAAAAATATCATAGCCAAATAGAATTTCTTTCTTCGGCTCTTATCCTGATAAAGGCGTGCCTGTGCGATCTCTCTTGCACCCTGTGACACTTCCTCGGTTGCTCTGAATATACTTGACTCAATAGAATCTACTGTCTCTCCTTGGTTGTGGATTATAGTCGCCAAATCTTTGAAAATGTGATTTACTTCAACGATATCATGTTCCAACTTTCTTACTGACTCTTCGCGCTCACGTATTTCATCCAAGTTCAAGGTTTCTTGTGCCTGAGCCTGCTTCTGCAATTGCTGCTCTCCTCCGGGTTCCCCTTCTTGTTGTTGGGCAAGCTCGATCAGCACCTGTGAATCACCGGCCGTCGTCGACGAGGCGGGGGCCGGCCGATGTGGAATGGGCTCTACTGCCTTGATTGCACGCTGGACCACCTGGAAATTTCTTAGTGCCTCTGAGAAATCATTCGTCAACCTATCACGCATAAAATTTCTTTGACGACGCTCCGAGGGATTAGCAGGGTGTGGTAGCTGCGTTAAATCTTTGATTAGGCTATTGGTATCCCTAGCTAATAAATTTGTGGTATGTTGTAATTTTAACAATTGGGTTTGATTGCTCGGTTGGTTCACCAACCTTTGCATGGTATAAACATTTTTACTGAGTAACTCGATATTCGCACCGATTTGGGTGCTCAATCTTGAGAATTCAGCATCCGTTGGATTTTGGTAGCTCATGATGGCTGGCTATTCTGTTTTTCCTCTAATTAAAAAGCAAATTGATGGCACAACTGTTCGTCAAATTTTTCTGCCACCTCTTTTGCGTTACGCACTCCCACTGTCTTTGGCGTAAATAAAGTGAGCGTGCGAGTAAGCAGCTTTGGCCGACCGAAATCTCGTCCTAAGGCACCCTGAAGCCTGAGCAGCTTAGTCATCGGAGCTGAGCTTTATAACCTAGGTCTATCCGAAACAGTCTAGACACTGGCATAAATTGGTTGGTGACGCGCTCTAACTGGTGCAGCTTGGTACTGTCATTGACATATGGCATGCAAAAGAAAATTTCGGACCATTGATCGCTCGCAACTATTACGCGATAACTTTAATTGGAAGTGCAGGCCAATGGTGGCTTGACAGGTTCTATGCACTTACAATCTTGACGAAGCTGAGTAGCTAAGTTTTATATAGCTGAGGGGTCCCACAAAAGTGGAAATCTCTGAGATTTGTTAGATTAGGCTAAGGCGTACGCCAGTCTCGCTCGAGCTGACATATTGGAACTGGACAACTAGTTGACATCTCAACGAGTGATTCAAGAGATCAGGATGTTAGGGAAGGTAGCGAAACTTCAGTTGAAAATAGAGATCCCACTCGTCGATGGATACGTTGGAGCCATCTTGGAAGTATCAGTCTCAGGACTTGTAGCTGGACACTTCCTGGTTGGATAATCAAGACTCTTGATTCGAGGGGCAGCAGCACCAGGTGCCTCTAAGCCTGTTTCGGGTTTTTGCCCCAAACTCTCTCGAATCTGGGTTATGAAGACGGATGATGGAAATCTGCTGTCAGATTTCCGTCCTTCTAGAGCAGATATGGTTTTCCATACAGTGTTGAATATTTGGCACGGTCATCTTGTGCCAGTCATCGAGAAGCGCTTGCAGCGCCGTTACGGCGATCAGCCTCCCGCCACCCCAAAACAGAGATTCCGAGCGGAAAAATGGGATTTTGTTGCCGCACGCTGAATGAGTCGAATAAACCAAAATGAAAAGTCTCTCTCATTTTGCCGATGAAATTATCGTATCCTGGAAGCTAGAAATCGTGTATGAGCTTCGTTTCCCGTTCACCAACGACGGAAATCTGCAAAGTTTGGAAAGCTAAAGAGGGGACGTCCAATTCGAAGGTCTTACCAGAAATATTAGACTAGGAAGAGCACTCATTCTCCAGAACCCGATTTGTCTCATTCTACCCGAAACCCGAACGCGTCTCGTCCTGCGGCGTATCGCAGTTTTGTTGTGGCCCGCGCAATAGCTCTGACTCGTGGTCCGCAGGATACGCCCATCCAACTGAACACCTCTTCGAAGTTGTGGCGCCCCTCTGGCCGCCGCACAGCGACACCGATGCAGCTCTGTGGGACTGGATGGTCTGCCCGCTCTCCGCACATTCGTGCCTGAATAGGAGCACTAGCCCGCACGCCACCAGTGTTTCGTGAGCATGAACCATCCTCTGTGCCTGTCTTTCTCTGTCTCTTTCTATGCTAGTTTTCGCGCTCTTGCGCTACCATCGGCAGCGTTTCAGGCCAGAAAACAATCGTGCACTATCCATAAACTTATTTCTCCCCCCTGTCAGGTCTCTAACCCTTATTCTCCTTCATGATACATTTCTACAAATATTAGATTGACCTTATTAGAGAGCCAGTCTCATATTTAACGCAAATTGCAAGATGCAGTCGCATCCGGCGCAACAAATGTCCCAACAAGGGCCGCCACCGCCGAATCAGCCGCCGCCGAATCAGCAACAGCCATCAGCTCCGATGCCACCTCAACCTAACCAATCACAGCAGCCACAACAACAACAACAGCAACAACAACAGCCACAATCTCAAGTTGTGCCATCTCCTCAGGGTGGTCCAATGCCGCCACAACCGCCGCCTCCTCATCCTTCTCAAATGGCACCTCATCCAAATCCATACATGCAGTTTTCACAGCAGCATTATTACCCTCACCATCCCCAGCAGATGCAGCACCCGGGTCCACCAATGTCCCATGGAGGGCCACCGCCTCCTCATGGACCTCCTCAGCATCCTCATGGACCTCCTCATCCGCAGCAGCACATGATGCAACCTCATCCGAACCAGCAAATGTCACAAGGCCCTCCACACCAACCGCCTCCGCCATCTTATTATCAACCCGTTCAACATGGTGCACCACCACCTCAGCAACACGGTCCGCCACATCAGATGGGACCCCCACCTCCTCACCCCAATCCCTACATTCAGTACCCCCAGCATCATTACTATCCACATCATCCCCAACAAATGCAGCCCCCACCACCACCACCACCTCATCTTACGCACCAAGGCCAACAGATGTCTCAAGGTCCTCCGCCGCCACACCATCAATCGGCGTATTATCAGCCCGTTCAGCATTCAGGTCCACCTCCTCAGCAACAACATGGACCACATCCTATGGCACAGAATCCATACATGCAGTATCCACAGCACCACTACTATCCACACCATCCGCAACAGATGCAGCATGCAACACATGGACCGCCATCGCACCACCCTCACCATTCGCAGCACATGATACCGCCGCACCCAGGACAACAGATGGTCCCTCATGGGCAGCCCCAACCTCATCATCCACAATATTATCAGCCGTCTCAACCTCCTCCACCTCCCCCTCCCACTCATGGTCCTCCTCCTCCTCCACCACACCCGACTGTCGCCGTCCCAGCTCCAATGCCCACCATTCAAGCCCCACCACCTCAGCCGCATGCACCACAACAGCATGTTAGTGGCCCACCTCCACCACCACAGCAGCAACAGTTACCGGCCTCTCCTCATCATCCGCCAAGTAGGACTCAGACCCCACAACAGCCACCACCTCCAAGCCAGACGCCCACTCGAGCGATACCTCAATCTTCAATCACCCCAGCTAGTCCCTCTGTTGTACCTAAAGTGAAGAAAGAGGAAATAACATTCCCAAAAAATTCTGTGGAGGCAACGAAACCTGTGGCTACAAAGAGGAGAAAGTTCACGAGTAAGGATGTTACAGATATTGAGGTATGGCGGTTGTTAATGTGTCTGAAATCAGGTTTATTGGCAGAGTCTTCTTGGGCGATCGACGTCTTAAGTATACTGTTGAACGATGACTCCACATCGACATTCTTTGGTCTATCTAACATGCCGGGTATGCTGGAAGCTGTCCTAGAACATTTCAAATCTTGTCTCAGCGAACTATTTAAGGATATGGCGATACGAGATACCACTCTCAAGCCAGAACTTAACAAGCCTGTCTCATACAGTCATTGGCAAGAAGGGAATGGCGAGGATACAAGTCACATACAAGTCTACTTCGACCCACATAATTTCATAGAGTCATCTCGAAGATGCATATGCTTATCGACAATATTGAGGAATCTTTCTTTTATTCCAGGCAATGATGTTGAAATGTCTAAACATCCTGGTCTGCTTCTAGTTTTAGGAAAAGTGTTGATGTACAAGCTCGACGATTCAACATACAACGAGGCAGATTCACCACCAAATGAATGGCATCTGTTGAACTCATTGCGCGAAGATACATTAGTGATAATTTCAAATATTTCTAGCTCACTCGATTTGTCACCATATAATGATAAAATCAACCTCAACTTACTGAAAGGTCTATTGCATTGGGCTTGCTGCTCATCAACCTATGCCCTAGATCCGTTTCCACCGCCATCAATGGTATCGCCTCAGCGACTTGCGTTGGAATCTCTCGCCAAACTCTCAATTATTGAAGGTAATGTCGATCTCATATTAGCAACGCCACCATGGCATCGATTGGACCAGTTATTTGAGGTCCTTACAAATATGCTGAGCATGAACGAAGATCAAACAGTGAGAGAATTTTCATTGGTCTTGTTATCCAACCTAACAGCGGCCGATTCAGGTATAGCCAGAAGAGTCGCTTTAACCAGTGGTGCAATATCGCGTCTGGTCTCATTCATTGAACGGTCTATCAATGATCAAAATGAAAACAATATGACTACTCAGGATATGCTTAGGCGAGCGGCCAGTACATTGAAATTCCTGTCGCAACTGGTCGACAACCATCAACTATTTAGTCAGCACCAGCAACGACTTCTCAATCTTGTCATGTCGGGGAAACTTGACCAAGAAGTTGCACCCATTATAGCAGACGTGATATTTGAAATATCTCTGTCAAACTATTAGCGCTAACATTGAGGCTAGAAATCGTGGCTATGAGCATGAATTCAAATGCTATTATAAGTAGGTAATGAACGATGCACGGAAAGATATGGCAATGGTGTAAAATTTAGAAAACGGAAATGTCTTGTATCCTAGTTGGAATATACCAATAACCATATTAAATCAACTCGTCCTATGATGAGGTTTTTCCCTTTACAGTCGCGGTTTTTCCTTTCATTGTCAAAACCACTGACTTAAGCGATAGGTTACTTCCGGAGAGTTCCCAATTCTCCTTCTCACAAACGTAAGGGTTTTTCCAGTGAACAGCCCCCACAACACTCGGAGGCGTGCCTTCGATGACTAGCAACCCACTGTGCTTCGCGCGCGCATCCGCCCGCCCATTCGATGGAGCCCATATAGTGGGCGCCCCTAGGCGCACAATTGGCTGAATGAACAGCGCAATGATTCTACGCCAGTGGTTCTTATCCTTGTCCGAGCTGAGTATTCTATATATGATACCATCGTTGAGGTCGTTTAGTCTATCCAGTAAGCAAGCAACGTCCCGACCAATTCTTGATGCCTTTGCCATATATCGAGTCGCCACTTCGATATCCGTCGGAAGATTCAACCTGAAACTGTTCATGGTCTCCCAATAAACCAGCAACAGAACCCAAAATCGGTTCAAGACGATCCTCTTTTAGATTTTTCTGTTGGGATAGACTAAATGTAACAAATTTCGATTTAAACGTTGATCAGCCATGTCAGGCACCGGGCAAACAATCAACGATCGGTTGAATGCAGTTAGATATGCATTGGTCGGTCAGGGTTTGGCACGAACTGTATGCAAGGCTACTACAGAGGAGGTGTTGGGCCCCAAGAAAAAGCACATCGATTGTAAGTATAAAAAGCATAATCTGTTCAGGTGTGTGAATCCTTCTTTCATGATATTAACACGATTTACTCAAAACACCCCCTCAATGAATGATATATAGATCTACTCGCCTGCACCAATGAGCCAAACGTTTCCATTCCACAATTGGCCAACTTTCTGATAGAAAGGACTCAGCATTCGAGCTGGACCGTTGTGTTCAAAAGTTTGATCACAATACATCACTTAATGAGCCACGGCAATGAACGTTTTACACAATATCTAGCAACCAGTAACCATTCTTTTGAACTCAATGATTTTCTAGATAGAACCACTCCACAGGGTTACAATATGTCCAACTTTGTTCGGAACTATGCAAAATACATCAACGACAAAACAATTTCATATAGAACACTAGCCCTTGATCTATGTAAAATTCGCAGCGGCAACGACAATGCCCTAAGAACGATGAATATGGATAATCTAAGCAAAACGCTTCCGATTGTTCAGAAACAATTCGACTCATTGTTAGATTTCAATGCCGAATCCAAGGATTTAAACAATGGAATAATCATGGCTGCTTTTCGTCTTCTATACAAGGATTTAGTCAAAATGTATGTGGCCTACCAAGAAGCAATTATTAATTTATTAGAACGCTACTTCAAGTTGAGCCGACGAAAGACCCACGAAGCTCTAGAGATGTATAGGAAGTATCTAGCCAGAATGGATCGAGTAGCTAACTTCTTGCGAGTGGTTGATTCGGTGGGTTTGGATAAAAGTGAGATGCCTGATTTAACGAACTCTCCCGCATCTATACTGAAAGTGTTAGAAGATCATCTTGCTGGTTTGGAGGCGAAGAAGCGCGGCGGAGCTGCGTCGGCTAGTCCTGAAAGAGAGCATGAAGGAGAAAAATCGCCAGAGAAAGAGGTGCCGAAGGCCAGTTCTGCCGAAGTGGATAAAGGAAATGACAAAAAGATAGCTCCGAGCTCGAGAGCTGAGCAGGATCAAGAGAAACAGAGCTCATCTGGGGAGCCTGCTAGTCTGAAAGCAGGACAGGGGACAAGTGAAAGACAGGTCGAAGCTCCGAAGAAGCCTCCTCCCGCTAGGCCGGCAGCATCACCAAAAGTTTCACCTTCTGGCTCGAAGCCTCCGCCTATAGTAACGGCACCAACTTCTGAGAGAAAGTCGACGCCACCAGAGAGGCCAGCGAAACCTCCATCTAGACCCCCGCCTCCAGCAGCATCTGGAACCTCTGGATCATCTGCAATTGCCGCGCAATCGTCGTCTTCCAAACAGCAGGTGGCTGCAAATCCTGCCCAGGCAGAGGACACCTCTCAGCCAGCATCAAGACCGGCAGGGGATTCGACCAATACTCAGCTCGATGATGACAAAGCCGAACAATCGGGGTCACCGAAAACCACTGATGAGTGTGAAAAAACAACCACCGAATCGGCTATGAGCAGAGGGGAGCAGGCGGCAGCCAATGATGAAAATATTGAGGAACACCCGCAAGTGGACTCTCCACCGCCTCCTCCACCTCCAGATGAATCACTTCCGAATCAGCTAGAAGCGAATCGAGATGAGTTTCCCAGCTGCTCGGCCTCGCTAGAGACGTCGACAACTCGCTCAGAAACCAGGCAACCAGATGGAGGCACGACAAACCATATTGAAAACAATATCAGTCATAACCACAATAGCAGTAGCCAGGAGAGTGGTACTAATGGTCATTCTGAGAATGGATTGCCGGGTCAGAGGTCTCGGCAGGTAGATCCCCAGGAGGCTAGCTCACCGAACGGAAATGATCCACCTACTAGTATGGGTCAGGTTCAGCAAGTTGCGCAACAGGAGGCGGGAGCTGCTCCATCTCCGTCTCCATCTCCGCCACCGCCTCCACCACCCGACGACGGAGACTTGCAACCTAATGGTAGTGAGCTAAATGTCGATAATGACAACGGAGCCAACAATGATTCGACACATGATTCATAGTAGCGACGAATTCAAGATTGTCACTAATCATGGGTTTGACCTCATCAACAATTTATTGTGAACCTTGGGAGCAGGATAAAAAGGTCCCACAGGTCACATATAACTTTACAAAGATGGTGTGGAGGGTAAATTACCTGTGGAAGATTATCATCGGATCACCCCGCTGATACAGCATTGCCTAGTCTATGCTATGGCTTTCAAATTTTGCCCTAGATTCAAGAAGGGCGCCATTAATTTAGCTCGAAAGACTTGTGTAAATAAATAGATGATATTATCTCTCAAGAGTTATCAGTTAGTCATCTAGCTAACTGTGTCTCCAGCTGACACAGGTGGACTCGATTCTTTTCGGGGTCTTTCTCCAAAAATGAGAGTACCAACACGAACATTTGTGCTTCCCATTTCTATTGCCTCCTCGAAATCACTGGACATGCCCATGCTCAATTCTAGCTCGTTGACGTCGATAGCTAATTCCTGCGCCACATTTTTCCTGACCTCGCCTAAGAGTATGAAATCTTGGTTAGGACCCCCTGACCAGCCACCCTGACGACCGATTGTCATAAATCCCGCGAGTCTAAGCCACTTACACTGAGTCACAATGTGATTGGCTAATTCTGAAGCTTTTTCCGGTATTATCCCATTCTTTTGTTCTTCCCCTGAAGTATTGACTTGGATGAGTACTTTCAATCGGTCGCTGTAGGGCGGATTTTCCAATCCGGTTGAAAATCTTAATTGCTCCAATTCATGCTCATTTTGTCGCTTTCCTATAGCTCTGTCGAGAAGATCGGCCAGCTTAATTGAGTCGATGGTCTCGACCATGTGCAGGTTTTTTGTTCGCAGTAATTGGTTGACTTTGTTTGTTTGCAAGTTGCCAATAAAATGAAACTTCATATCCGGGCATTGTTCCAAAATTTGCTGACAATTCGATTTGAATTCCAACTCTTTGATGTAATTTTCTCCAAAGTATCTCTGTCCACAAGCATAGGCTTCCATTAAAGCTTGAATGGGTTTCAGTTTGGACACAGCCACTAACCGAGGTATTTGATTGCGCTCACATGGATCTGGAGACCTTCTAATTACTGCGGCCATGATCCTCTCATTCACGGTATCTAGTGCTCTCTTCATCTTATGAGTCTTGAAAATAGGACCACTGTTCGATAATGATGAATCATAGTCCAGAACCAAAATAAACCAGGTTTGGCCTGCTTCGCGTCTCAACTTCAACGCTCGTTTTTTCTGCCACTGCGAATGCGGGTCGGGAAACGAAAGTAAATGTAGTGCAGGAAAAGCGCGGTGCCTCTTAATGTGAAGGATCTATGCAAGCTTGTGACACGACATTGGATAGAACCCCAGCCAACAGGTCGTTAAACGGCGATTTTCCTTGAGCTGAAGAGGAATTGCTTGATTTTTGCGCTTGTCTTCCTATCTAAACAGTATGTTGTTTCACCAACATATCATATTCGGCCGTGAGTTAAATTCCTACAATATCCTTTGTTCCAAGCTTCAATCCTTTGTTACAAGCTTTTCGAAACTTGACATGTATCACAAGTCCAACCTGCGTTTTAAGATCATGGATTCGATTGGAAATCATCGGTATCACTGAATTCGTGGTCTAACTGTTATGCAACAATATTTGGAACTGACCTGAAGAAATCTCAAGGCTTTCGAGAACTATGCATCATTCTCATCTGTTTCCCATCAGCCTCGGCTGCTAATTATGGTCTAACTTTCGCAATGTCTTGTTCGGATCAGCGCAAGCTCTGAGCTCAGGTGCCCCTTCAGGTTCGATTGGAGGACTTCTACAAGCTACAAAGAGGTGAACAGGATGAGTTATCTTGTGAGAGGGCACGCGTCTGACCTTGAACCTAGCGCCCTATTGAGGTTGATCGGTCTTGGAATTGAGAATCTCATTGTTTATTCAATCTCAATTTGGAATAATACTTAGATATATATGGGCTCGTTATTATTTCACTAAGGTAGCAAGTAACCCGAGAATCCTTTACGGCCTGTAACGGATTTTCGAATTCATTAGGCACCATTCCTCCGACGTTAGATTCGAAAAAATAGAATAACGGAAACCATATTCTTGTTCTTTCCCTGTCTCTTTGAGCGTTTGAATTAGCTTGACTATTGGCCAAGGTATGATAGTATAGGAAGAGCCTGGTTGAGATATAGAAAGCTATGAATACGTCGATGGAATAGTGCTCATGGGCCGCCAGTATAAAGAATACACCGAATAGGTTGAGAACCCATGCGGTGGTATGCAGTATGTGAACATAGTAACTATTGGAAGGTGTATATTCTGTAATGAAGAAATTCAACAATGTTAACGTCACAGTGTGGCCGCTGAACATGTAATCGCCACAAGTTCTTACACCCTGTATCGACATGCCACCACCCTGCCATATCATGAAAGCTTGAGATAGGCGTTCGAGCCAGTTTTCATACGGTCTTGAAGTGCACTTGAGATGCTTGCCCGGCACCGATAATGAGGTTATCAGCATTGTAACGCAGCGCAACAAAAATACAGACCCAAATATGGAGAATAGCCTTCTCAATATAATGGCTCGGTATTTATGGAATAACAATATAACACAGAATATAATAAACAGAGATAGACCACAGTATTCACACATGGCAAATGCCCATGGTATGAATGGAACATTATCAAGTACAATATCTGTTTGGATATTGTTGAGAGTTTTGGAATGCCGGGATGGTTAGTAGGCATTCGATGAGCACGTGTAATTGTTTTGGTTCACCAGCAATGATCTGGAGCAATCGATGTCAGTAACTTACCTGGCAGCGGTGGAAAGACAAGCATGTCCGGAACACGATCGTGCACTATAACCATAACAATAGCTGTGGTCCAAGTTGCGAATAAAAAGTATAACATGGCCACAAGTGTCTTCCATGGTTCCGAGTTGACGGTGTTATTGTTTCGTCTTCTTTTAGATCGTGCCATCTCGGATAATGAGAATTTCAATAAGGATATTTACAAAGATATAATTCACAGTTGAGTGGGGGCATATTGATGTTTTCCTAGTGAGGTTAAGAGGCTAGATTGGATGTGAAGAAATTGAGCGCGAGATATTAGGA
>Ga0058701_10000335_pt1 | contig 34999 bp, 21 predicted proteins | sample AgamicOrMae_FD_97039 | JGI IMG/M metagenome (GOLD analysis project Ga0058701, IMG submission 97039) | Agave microbial communities from Guanajuato, Mexico - Or.Ma.e | ecosystem: Host-associated > Plants > Phyllosphere > Phylloplane/Leaf | place: Guanajuato, Mexico | collected 2012-06-04
TATATTATAATAAAAAAAGATGAGTGAGGCTGTGAAGAACAAGCCCAATAGGCTTTTAGTGGAGGAGGCCGAAGAGAATGATGACAACTCGGTTGTCGCCTTGTCTCAAGCCAAGATGGACGAGCTCGAACTATTCCGTGGTGACACGGTCATCATAAAGGGCCCAAAAAGAAGAGAGACAGTTTGTATAGTCCTGATAGAAGAGAATACACCAAACGAAAGAATAAGAATGAACCGATGCATTCGTAACAATCTGCGTGTTCGTCTAGGTGATTTGGTCAGTGTTCAACCTTGTCCTGACGTTAAGTACGGCAAGAGAATACATGTTCTGCCAATCGATGACACAGTTGAAGGTATAACAGGTAGTTTATTTGATAATTACCTCAAGCCATATTTCCAAGAAGCTTACAGACCTGTCCACAAGGGAGACCTATTTGTCGTTAGGGGAGGTCTGAGAGCTATCGAGTTCAAAGTAGTCGAAACCGATCCTTCACCATTTTGTATAGTTGCGTCAGATACAGTTATTCATTGCGAAGGGGCTCCGATCAAGCGTGAGGAGGAAGAAGAGTCAGTGAATGCAGTAGGCTATGACGATATAGGAGGTTGTCGTAAACAACTGATGCAGATAAAGGAGATGGTCGAATTGCCACTCAGACACCCCTCGCTGTTCAAAGCAATCGGAGTTAAACCACCTCGCGGTATTCTACTCTATGGCCCTCCTGGAACTGGTAAGACCCTGATTGCTAGAGCAGTTGCCAATGAAACTGGTGCATTCTTCTTTCTGATAAACGGACCCGAAATTATGAGCAAGTTAGCCGGAGAGTCTGAATCTAACCTCAGAAGGGCGTTTGAGGAGGCTGAAAAAAATGCTCCATCGATTATTTTCATCGATGAACTTGATGCTATAGCTCCCAAACGTGAGAAGACACATGGAGAAGTCGAGCGTCGCATAGTGTCACAGCTGTTGACCCTGATGGATGGTCTCAAGCAGAGATCTCACGTGATTGTCATGGCTGCAACCAATCGTCCCAACAGTATCGATCCAGCACTCAGAAGATTTGGACGTTTTGATCGTGAAGTCGACATCGGTATCCCTGACTCAACTGGACGCCTCGAGGTCCTCCGTATACACACTAAGAATATGAAGCTAGCTGAAGACGTTGAACTCGAAAAGATAGCGGCAGAGTCTCACGGTTTTGTTGGTGCCGACTTGGCTGCGTTATGCTCGGAGGCTGCCTTACAACAGATAAGAGAGAAAATGGACTTGATCGATCTGGAGGAGGAGACTATCGATGCAGATGTGCTCAATTCTCTTGCCGTCACGATGGCCAATTTCCGATGGGCATTGCAGAAGAGCAGTCCGAGTGCCCTACGTGAAACCGTCGTTGAGGTCCCGAACACCACATGGAAAGATATCGGTGGCTTGGAAGGTGTCAAGAAAGAATTGCAAGAGATGATTCAGTATCCGGTTGAATATCCTGACAAGTTTCTCAAGTTTGGTATGTCACCGTCTCGCGGAGTCTTATTTTATGGTCCACCAGGTTGTGGTAAAACTCTTTTAGCGAAAGCAATAGCGAACGAGTGTCAAGCCAACTTCATTTCAATCAAAGGCCCTGAGCTATTGACGATGTGGTTCGGTGAATCAGAGTCGAATGTTAGGGATGTCTTTGACAAAGCGAGGGCAGCCGCACCATGTGTGTTATTCTTCGACGAACTTGATTCAATAGCGAAATCTAGAGGAGGTAGCATCAGTGATGCTGGAGGCGCTGCAGATCGTGTAATTAATCAGATTCTAACCGAGATGGATGGAATGGGTAACAAGAAGAATGTATTCATCATTGGTGCAACTAATCGTCCAGATATTATTGATTCGGCTATACTTCGACCTGGGCGTCTAGATCAGCTCATCTACATTCCTCTACCAGATGAGAAATCAAGATCGGCCATCCTAAAGGCAAACTTGAGAAAGTCGCCTCTCGCTCCCGATGTAGATTTGCAATACTTGGCTAAAGTTACTCAAGGATTCAGTGGCGCTGATCTGACAGAGATTTGTCAGAGAGCTTGTAAGGCAGCTATCAGAGAATCCATCGAGCAAGAGATCAAGCGGGAGAAGGAAAGAACCAAACAAGGTGCATCCGTAGATGCCGTTATGGATGTGGAGGAAAGTGATCCAGTTCCTGAGATAAGACGCGATCATTTCGAAGAGGCCATGAAGTACGCACGCAAGTCTGTCAGCGAGGCTGACGTTAGGAAGTATGAAATGTTCTCCCAGACGCTTCAGCAGAGTCGTGGTTTTGGTAACAATTTCAGGTTCCCTGGTGCTCAACAGACAAGTAACTCGGAGGGCGCCTCCGCCACAGCTACAAGTGGCAACAATGTGGACGAGGGCGATGACGATTTGTACAACTAGATCTTAAGGGGAAGATGACGAAATTTTTTGAGCGACATCTGAAGCGTTATCAACTCTAAGAGAAAAAATTAAACTACGATATAGGGAGAAAATTCGTTAGCTCGTGTGTCTCTCTTCTAGGTTCAATATTCTCATTGACCCGGTATTTATAGATCGCGGAATTCACTTTTTAGGCGCCAGAACCCTTTATCGCCACGTCTGTGAAATTCACATAGCTTGTATAAAATCGCCTTGAATATCGCTGTTTTCTTGGGCGGAAATGTATTCTTGAAGAACTCGAGGATCTCCTCGGTTTGTGCCTCACCTCTCGTGCTTGATTGGTGTAAAACAAAGTCCCGTATTTTGCTCGTCATTTCCTCTGCGCCCACCTCCTTGGCCTTACCCCTGAAGTCTCTATTTGTCGCTTCCTCGTCATCGGAATCTAGCGATGCTTCGTCTCGACAACCGTCGAGTTTCACTGGATTTGCTTGATTACGCTTTTTGATTGATGAAAGAATTGAGTCAGATTTCCCATTGTTTGATGATGCAGAGCTGGAACCAAATGAGCTCTTTTCTGTACGAGCGAGCATCTGCGCTCGAGACTTGTTCTTCGGCACGAGCCGAGATCCACTGGTCGAGGCTAATTGGCCGTTGCGCCCGGTCCAGTTTGGTATACCGGAAGTAGAGCCGAGACAAAGACGGCGCGAGTCTTTAAGAGCTCTGATCGCATCGCGAGCGACTTTTTCGGCTTCGCTTTCAACGACTTTGAAATCAGATGTTGTGTCGCTTTCTATCCGATCATGCTTAAGGGCAGCGAAAATGTTTGAGTTTTTGAACAGTCTACCGAGTATGTAATCATCACGTTTGTAACGAGATTCTCTGGATTCAGATTTGTCCGTCTCTGATTGTGATGGGTTGTAAATGTCCTGCTTCACCAGGTACTTGGCTAGTTGTTTCTTTTTCTTCTTCTCACTTTTGTCTTTGTGCTGTTTATGGGGCTCAAGCTCGGAGCTGGCTGAGTGGTTCGAGATTGGGGCGAATTGAGGTAAAGTTGTGTGTGAAGAATTCTCATTTGAATCCAGCAGTCTACTAACACTGGCTCGAGCTGGAGGCCTAAGGGCTGCTGTATCGTCTAGGAAATTTGAACGCTGCATATCGCGACTGCCCGAAGCGTCGGCCAGATTCCCACCGGAAGTTCCGGCATCGTAAGATTTGTCATTACCACCATAGTTCAAGGCTATCATTTGACTCAGCTTTTTCGCCCTCTCGCGTATTTCTTTGAGCTTCTCTTCAGAGAGTTTTACACCTCCTTCCGCTGTGTTTAGGCTGTTCTCCACTGCTGAGGGATCGTTGCTCTTTGGAGACACTTCTAACTTCCGCTTCTTGAGTTTCTTATCCTTCTTCTTTGAACGTTTTATCGATTTTTCATCTATATGAAGATCGTCATCAAATAAAGCTTTGGTTTCGATATTTTTATCATTAGTGCCAAGGGTAAATAGCTCGTGTAGGTCGTTGGTTTTGAAAAAACGTTTCTGCTTGGCGTCCTTCAAAATCCTGTTTGTCAAGTAGAGTTTAAACACTTGCCTATGATATATTTTCTCTTCTATTGTTCCGGCTGTCAACAGTCTATAGATTATCACGTGCCTTTGTTGGCCAATACGCCACGCTCGCTCTCTCGCTTGAATATCAGTCGAGGGATTCCAATCTGGATCATAGATTATAATCCGATTGGCTCCAATCAAATTGACACCAACACCACCTACCCGAGTTGTTAATAGAAAAATAAATATCTCTTCATCGGAATTGAACTTGTTGATCAATGAGTGCCTGGCACCAATGGGCGTTGTGCCATCCATACTGAGGTATTTGTAGTTTCGTTCGTCCAAATATCTGGAGAAGATGTTCAACATCTGTCGACTTTGTGTGAACAGCAAAACTTTGTCGCCTTGCTTTTTCCATAGTTTCAGAAGGGCGTCAACCACCATCATTTTACCAGATTTCTTATAGTGACCATAAGTTTCATCAACGGAGAAAAACTCTGTGTTGCTGGCGCCTGTTTCTTGATGATTTCGTGACTGCTTGATTTGTCGATTGCACTCGCTATTGTCGAAGATATCGGGATGATTGCAAATTTTTCTCAGCTGAATCAAACCGACAAATATCTGCAATGCTCCTCTTTTGATATCCCTGACAGTGGGCGATCTTAGGAACTGTTCATACAAGGCTCTCTGTTTATCTGTCAGCTTACAGAACAACACTTGCTCACTACGCTCCGGAAGCTTCAATTTGCTGTTCACTTCGGCCTTTGTTCTTCTTAGTAGGAACGGTTTGATCGTGTCCCTCAGGACACAAGCACACTTGTAGGCTATCTGAACCTGAATATCTGTTGCATTGGCATAACCACCTTGTGTGATTGGGATGGCGAATTGTCCTAAAAAGACAGGTAAAGTTCCCAACTTTCCTGGATAAATGAAGTCAAAGATGGACCAGAGTTCGCGGAGGTTATTTTGCACTGGTGAGCCAGACAGAATGATCCTATGTGGGGTTCTGAATCTTTTGCAAGCTAGAGTAACTTGTGAATCGGGATTCTTGATCTTGTGGCCTTCGTCGAGGATGGCATAGTGCCAATCCAACGCATGTAGGTAGTCTTGATAAATTATCACACCAGGGTATGAGCATATCAATATCCCGTTTGCCTTGTGTATGGCCTTGACGAGATTTTTCTTATCGCCAGAGAAAGTACCCGTGCTATGCAGTATTGCCACTCGGAAGGGAGGATACCACTTGCGGAATTCCTGTAACCATTGGTGCATGACTGTAGCTGGACAGACGAGTACGGTTGGACCCAGATTTGCATAAGCATTGTGTGCATTAGCTATATTGGAACTTCTTAGCGCGACAAGGAAGGCAATCATTTGTATAGTTTTGCCTAAGCCCATTTCGTCACCCAAGATTCCACCGGTTCCGAGTTGATGAAGTTCCCAGAACCATCTCACTCCAGTTTTCTGGTGCTCGAATAAATTGTCCCACAATTCTTTCGGTGCTCTCAGATTACCATCGATCATCACCATCTCATCTAGCTTCTTGAGCTCCACCCCATTCTCGTCTATATTCTCCAGACGAAGCTTGGCGCGTGACCTATGATAAGCCTTTATCCTGGCGGCGTAAACCTTGATGTCACCATCGTCCCTCAATCGCTTACCGTTCTGAGATTCGGATTCAGGCTCAATGTCGTCAAATGGATCCTTTATACCTAACTCTGAATCAGTCTCATAATCTATATCTTCGTTCAGATCGTCTAAGTCGCTCTCATGAGATTTATCACTCGCCGCTGTGGGCACATATTCGCTCACTGAACTGTCATCATCACTGATCGATGACAACTCGCCCTCAAGGTCCTCATCCAGGACTGATGGCTTCCGGTCAACCAGCTCCTGCTTCACGATAACCTTTCTCTCAGTCTGAATTTCAGTTCTCTTAGAGGAGGCAGTATAGTTATTTGATACGGGTGTATCATTGCTATGATCTTTTCTCGGAACTCTAGGCAAAGTGATGACTGAGGCTCGGGTCTCAGAGGGCTCAAGCTTGACCCTGGTTTTGAGTAATCGCTGCTGTCGTGTCAGATTTAAGATCTCCTCATCACGTGCTTGGACGGCATCATCAACACCGGTCCCTGTTGTATCCTGATTGCCATCATGAATGAGCCTCATAAGGTCATTGATAGAGGAGGAACTCTGCCGCTGTGTCGAATCACCCTCCGCTGGTTCATCCTCTGCCCGTTTACTTCCAGATGGGTCAGACGGGTCGGAGATTGCTCGATCAACTTGATCGAAAACACTCCTTTCATATATATGCTGGTCATACACGTCAACTCCAAGACTCTGCAACTCCTCCGAGCCTTCTTGGACATGGGCTGCAGAGATATTCTCCCGTTGGACGGAGACATGTATCGACTGCCTTGATGAAGTAGGCCGGACCAATTCATCTGTATCCTGATCCTTTTCGCGTTCATCGAAGCCGGTGGTTTCATCTTCAGATTTGTCCTCATCGCTGTCAGGAGATTCATATACATCCAAAGGTTCCTGCTTTATGAAAAAATCCATCTCAAAACCTTTGATCGGCTCATATCGATTGGCCCCCGCAGGACTGCATAGATTGAGATATTAGAATATATGTCCAATCCTGGCTTTTAACTCGATGTTTTGTTTTTCTTGTCCCTGATTCAAGAAGTCTCTGCGCGCAGATGCACATGAAAGTCCAGATGGGCTAGATTCATGAATAAACCAAGAAGCTCAACACATCGCCGTGTCCCATCCATGTGATCCAAACTTGTTTACCCACAGAAGAACCACAAATCCCCCGGAAGATTAGATCAGAACTCCAAGAATCATACGTAGCATAACAAATTCAAACTAGTCAGATAAGCTCGAAGAGGAAGCTATCCAATCAAAACTAAGTGTTGTCGCGTTCACTGATGCGGACGTTGTTTTCGTCGTTCACAACTGCATCAAAACTCCCTGCTCGCAAGTTGAGCCAAACTCACATTTTGGATAGGGCTTTCCAAAATAATGCAATCTTTACTCCATAGGTAAGAATATAATTCATACCGAGAACCTTACATCACCACTATATTGATCGATCATCCTCCAGGAGCGGCCCATAAATTAATCCACTAATCAACATTCATTAAGCGCCTCACTTAGACCTAGAGTATTTTTTCAACCTATTAGCGCGTACACTCATTTCATTTCCAATACTCGACTGTTGAATAAACAAGCTATGGCTTCCGAGAAACATTCTGAACTGATAATTCATGGTATAAGACAGTTGAATCATGGCGAATCAAATTATGTCAAACCAGTTCGCATGCAATTCACACTCAATGGCCGCACCCGTGCATGGGACTGTCTAAAGGCTCACGACAGTGTGGCTAGTGTGATATACAATAAATCTAGAGACAAGCTGATTTATGTCAAGCAGTTTAGGCCAGCTGTCTATCTATCATCAGTTACCAAAGGGCTGTCAGATTTAACCGAGTTTGACCCGAACAAATTACAAGCGCCTGTCAACGATAAAGTTGGATACACAATGGAGTTGTGTGCCGGTCTGGCTGATAAAGAGGGTAAGACTCCACAAGAAGTAATGCGCGAAGAGATTGAGGAGGAAACTGGTTATACTGTCCCACTCGAATCAGTGAAATTTGTCAGCTCATTCCGGGGATCAACTGGCCTTAGTGGGACCTTGATGAATCTGTTTTTCACAGAAGTTACAGACGATCAAAGATCCTCAACCGGAGGTGGCGTGGATGACGAAACTATAGAAGTGCTGGAGCTTGATGTGGAAGAGGCCAGGAAGGTTATCTACTGCCGCGACGAGGATGCGCCATACTCTAGGCCACCGGCTATGCTGTTCGGGACGAGCTGGTTCCTCAATGAGCACTTGCCAAAGACCGCAAAGTAGTCTCTGGAGTGAGTGAAACATATAGTTATCTTGGATTTTCCCTAGCAAGTTTCGGACTCGCTAGAGCTCGCCTCGACAGGTAAATAAATAAGCAACTCAAGAAGTGCGAACCTGGGCTCGAAATTCGCCTTGTTTAATCGGAGTGATTGTGGATAAAGATATGGATGCAATAATAATAAGCTCAGAGTCTACGTCCGCGTCTACCTCCCTTCTTCTTTGTAGAGTCAGATGGTATTGGTGTGACGTCCTCTATCCTACCAATCTTCATGCCTGAACGAGCAAGGGCTCTCAGAGCGCTCTGAGCCCCTGGACCTGGTGTCTTAGTCTTGGTACCACCAGTGGCACGCAGTTTTATATGCAGCGCATTGATTCCTATCGTTTTACACTTTTCGGCAACATCCTGGGCAGCCAACATGGCGGCGTAAGGTGACGATTCGTCACGATCTGATTTTACCTTCATACCACCTGTAATACGACAGATGGTTTCCCTGCCCGATAGATCGGTGACATGGACAAAAGTGTCGTTGAAACTGGCATAGATGTGGGCAACACCGAATACGTTCTCACCCTCCTGGGCTTGTGGGCCTAGTTGAACAACTGGTTGATCCTCGGATTTCTTTCCCTTCCTGGGCGCCATCTTCAAGATAAACCTTACAAATCTTGTGGATTATTTATACCAAGGAACACAAGTCTGGAGATAATGAAAGGTAGTCAATAGGGAGCCTACTCTGAATTAAATTAAGACCAACGGGACCTCACAGAATCTGCAGCGTGGAGCAAGATGCATCTCTGTCGCTCTGAGCTTGGACTCGTGAGCGGAGTCGTCATCCGCCGCGCAGGCACGCTATGACTTTTGTTGGAGGCGCCAAATTCAGAATTGTAGGAAATTTTTGTCTTCGCTGGTTATGTTCGTAAACGCTAGGGTGCTATGGCTTTCACGAAACGAGTATCAAAGGATTACAATGACCCTCATTCCCAATAATTATTCGGTGTCTAGCGATTAATACTGGAGATTAGTCAATTACTTAGAGAGAAGCCATAATGAGCACCGCGACAACTCAAGGAAGGCCAAAACTAATTTGGCTATTCTTCATGCATAGGCATGGTGATAGATCACCGCTGAATATGGGTCCTAAGGACAAATACAATGACGTCAAATACTGGCCTGAGGGATTCGGCAATTTAGATAATGCAGGTCGACTGCGGATGTATAAACTAGGAAAATTTATAAGAAAGAGATATTGCCACTTCTTGACTGATAGCTTTAGAGAGGTCTATTCTAGATCCTCTGATGTAGATCGTTGCGTTGAGAGTTCTCAAGCGGTTCTCGCTGGTCTATATCCTCCAGATAAGAGTAGGTTCAAATGGACTAACGAATTGAATTGGGTTCCAGCTCCAGTGCATACGGTACCAGCTCCAGACGACTATATATTGAACGAGGCCGGGAAGGAATACGTGGAGGCGATAAATAGAGAGATACAATTGATCAAACAGGGCGAGCGTGTCAAAAGGCTGTACGAAGACAGTGTAATAGAAAGGGAATTATTGGAGAGAGAACTCGGGTACGACTTTAGCTCTTTTTATAAATTCAAATGCACATATTCTACCTTAGATATCGAGGAAAAGGCTGGTCTCCAAATGCCGAACTGGTACACACCGGAATTGAAGAAGCGACTTTATCAATTTGCTGGAATTAGCTTTGCACTGGCGGGTGGTGGAACGGAAAGATTACAGCAGCTGCGCTGCGGTCACCTGTTGGATGATATTATACAACGTATGCAATTAGCCTCCGTCAATGGGCCAAGACTAGTCGCTAAGAGCGACTTTCAACAGCCGACCAACGCACCATCAGAGGTGGATGATCGTAAGGCTGTCCATTATTCAACTCATGACTCAATAATGGCCGCAGTTCTAGAATCTCTCCGGATCAATGATCCGCCCATACCTCCGGGCTTTGGTTCGACTTTTTTCATCGAGCTCTATGTAGATGTCGATCATGAGGACCATCCCGTGAGTGATAAATATCTGAAAATTTTGTATATGGACGACACAGAATCTGAAAATCCCGTGGAAAAGGTTCTACCGAACTGTAAGCTGGACGCCCAGGGTCGCCTGACCTTATCAAGCTTTGTGGAATATGTAAGACATCTGATACCCGCAGATAATCTACTCAATAAACCAAAGTGATAATGCATATTTTCACTCATTCGCTGGTTCAATTGGACCAGTAATTGCGTATATGAATGTATGCACTCGAACACACAGGTGTTTGTATGTACCTAGACAATAAAAAGATGAATCATCCACATTGCCTATCATACTGGCACCCTTGATTGAGATAAATTAGAGAATATAATATCGACTTCCGGTTCACAGTCACCGCATCTTCCTGAGCGTTCAAGATCTTCTACCTCCAGGAAGGAGGCGAGCGGAGTCTGTTGCCGGACAGGAGCTGTCGCTTCCACCAGGTAGTAAGCGCTCAAGGGAAGCGGTACCTAGGAGATTATGAGCGTCCATGTTTGAGTGTAAGCGTGACTGGAGTGTTTAACAAATGAGCAAATAGTTGCTACCGTGAACAGTCGGAGACTGATGACTCTAGAAACACTTTCGCCTTCAGAGTTTCCTCTCACTGGTGAAATTTCGTTATATAATGATTATCGAGGGTTGCTCTCGGGAGAGCGAGCAACTGTGAGTCAACAGAGCATTGTGAGCCCAAGTGATGATTGCTGTCTCTGAGTCCAATTGTTGATCGACCATCATAGCGGGTTGTTATTGTTGTTGCATTACCAGCAAAAGGGAGGCAGCTTTTTCAAACTGTTCGGTTTGCTTTCTGTGTCAATACACAGGGATGTAGTAATAAAAGTAAAAAGACAAGCAAAAAGGAAAGCAAGTCTCAGGCTGAAAAAGAGAAGAAGTAAGCTCTGAAGGAGATTGTTGAAAACGTTGTTTGCTCAACTGTAGTTGTCGTTGTCGTTGTCGTGCTACAACTCTCTCACAGCTTAGCCAGTCTACTCAAACCTGGACACCTAAAGGCTAGACAGCTCACACGGAGACACGGGAGACACGGGTAAAGAGAAGAATGAGAAGTTGGTTCAGTGAGTCCTCGTCCCTCTGTGAACAAAATGGAAAAACTGCGACAACAACAAGAGCCTCGGCCATAAGTATTCTTTCTTGGCCACCTCCTTGATGCGATGTTAGACTGACGCATAACTTCGCTCGCCGCCGAGATGCCTTCACAATGAACAATTAATTCATCTCACTTAGGTAGTTTGAGTGGCTCTTGGTCACCAAGAATGGCGCGAGAAGTAGCGAATAGGAGCGTCTGAAATTGCGTTTTCAAAGGAATGAGCTCGGTGGTAATTATGCAGAGCATTGAGAGAAGGTGGTTCTCTCCCACTCTCCTTGTCCGTCCGTCCGTCCGTCCGTCTCTGTGTCTAACTTATTTCTTCCCCATTCCTCTTTCCTCTGTCGACACCAGCCCAATGGTCCAGTGACCCCGCCTCTCTCTTGCTTTCTCTCTCTCGCTCTCTCTCGCTCTGTTCGAGTCACTCTCACTCACTCTCGCCTAGACTAACACTCTCTTCGTCGTTGTCCTCGTCCTCCTCTCTCGCTAGAACTAAATTCAGACAGTGGCTTTTCTCTTCCACTTCCAAGGAAAAGGAACGACGACTGATTATAGAATTGCTTGGAAGTGACACTAATTCTTCCTTATAACTCAACATCTCAGCAGCAACACTAAAATCTCTCTGTGCTCTTGGAGACAGAGCGAAGTCATGAATTGATTAGTGGAGTCTAAATTTACCATCCTGTGAGGCTCATTCTTCCATTACACTCCATACAGAGGCTATCCAAAGCATCGAGGGCAGTACGCGTCAGTTTTGGCGAGTGATAGTTGCCTGTGGACTAGATCCGATTGCTTTCCATATGGGTAAGATGTCAAATAATGACAAAACGCATAACATGTTCACCTTGATAAGAAGACCTTAATTCATCATCATCAACGTCTTGAACATCATAAGCAACAAATGCAAGACAATACTTGTAGATCATTTGTCACCTGGCTAGCATATGATGGGAGCAGTTGAAGGTTTTTGCTGTTGAGTTGACCTCAAATTGTGTCTCCAGCGCAAGTGAGAGCTATGGGAATATAAAAGAATATGGTCTCAAATTGTATGTAAGCGACGATGATCATTTCAGGATGTCCATCCATTACGACATTTGAATTTGCGAGTTTCGTCGGGAGAGAAAATTGATCATTTGGCGTGTCAATCTTTGAGAGAAAGCTGACGAAAAAGTTGCATACAGAGTGGATACAAGAAGACCGAGTGATCAATTCAACAAATTGGAAAGAAGTACCTCCACTGACAGTTGTGCAAAGAACGACACTGCACAAGAAAGAAGAGATTCTGGATCCAGCGAGTTAAGGCAAAGGACCATCAACGTAAGTGGCACAACTGCTTTCCGTGTTGAGTTGTTGACTGAGTTTGTAGGTTTCACAAAAGCCTCGAATAACTAGAACAGAGCAACAGTTATCGATCATCGAAAAGTACAATGGCAGCCCTCTAAATGATGAGAGTCATCGTGCTGCTCTGAAAAAGAGAATGAATATTGTACGATCTTTTTTTCGCCATTTGTTGGTCACTCAACATTACGAAACGTTAACCACCATTGTTTCGGGACTACATATCTGTGCATATCAGTGATTGTCCAACCTTTTGGTCTTGTTGTGGGCGTTATTGTTTGAAAATTATGCATTGTCCAGGGATGGTGTTTTACTCATCTTCCAAGCACATGGACAGCTTGATTAATCGGCTAACTATTCCTATAACGGAACCGTTTTCACTCAACATATTCCGAGTCTGTGTTAGCATTCACTCCCAGCAATTGTGCGCCAAAATGGCTAGATTTGTATGAGTAGTGTTCAAGTAGGAGGAGGATACCTACATGTTAATGATGATGGCGATGAGTATATCCCGTGAATAGAGTTGAGTGGGACCGAAAGGTGGAGGCGTCCAAGATTGACCATTGGGCCATCTTACTCCCAATGTCCTCCATCTTTTCACTTGAAATTGGCGAGGGCGAGACAATCCCAGACACCTGCCTTGAGCGAGCATTGTTTCTTCTCACTCGTCAGATCTTTTTCCTTCGGTATTCCTTGATTAAATCTTCGATTCCTCTGCTACGCCCATCATTGTTTCCATAGTGCTCCCATCGGGACTACCAAGTGACTAGAGTCACTCGAGAGTTCGTCCAACGGAATAGAGCCAAAGATTTCTCTAGTTTAGTTACATCAGTTACTCTTGTCGTTCGAGAGCATTTTAGTCGACTAGTCAAATCAGATAGTTAACAGAAATTTAATCCTCCAATCGTTCATCTGTCCGTCGAACTAGCCATTTGCAATATCAGGTTTTGGAACCAGCTTGCAGGGAGCTCCAAGAACACACTTCACAGCAGACAAAACATTGTGGAATAGTCAATTAAATTAACTAATTTACATCACTTCGTCGTGCCAAGAGAGAAGGAAAGCAAGAGATAGAAACAGATAGAGAGAGGGTGAGGAGAAAAAATGGGACTAACTCAAGCAAATTCAAATCGGCAGTGCTGCTCCGGCACACCAATATGGAGCCTAATGATCATTGGTCTTCTATGTACAGTACTAGGTTCAATTCATCACGTTCATTGCCAAGAATCCGAAGATCTCAATAATCAGCAACTGGGAAGAAGGCTTACAAACAGCGGCGGCAATCAACAGTTGAATCTGGTGGGCCAGCAACAATTCGTAAACAATCGACGATTTAATGCACCTCCCGTTAGCCCTCAAGTGGCCCCGTCAATGAACCCAATCCAACAAGCACAGCAGCCGCCATCGGCGCCCATTCTCACGGCTTCCGGTCAGCAACAAGCAACGAGCGGGGCAACAAATAGTCAGCGTCCTTCAACATCTCCACAGTCACCATTTCAGAGAACAAACTTTGCAAATCGTTTTACATCATTTTCCAATTCGGCAAGCTCGTCGAATCCCCAAGCAGCCAGCTCACAGCAGCAACCTACCATTCTGGCTCCACAAGGAGTGCCGCCTACCGGTAACAATGTGGAACAGATCATGAAGAGCGCCATTAGCCGAGCAACGAAGCTTGAGGCAGAACCTCGTCAGGATACCCTCGGAGTAAGTTCCAATCCAGCTACGTTGCAGACCTCAGCTGATTCACTGCAATCGCGACAAGGCGCCCAATTTCAATCTCAACAACAATCACAGTCAACTAGTAAGCCAGCCGTGCAGAGCACCAGCAAACAGTCGGAGGCGACGGATGCAGAATCCTCGCCCTCTCAAACGGCTTCATCCACAGGCTCAGATGGTAACGAGTCCGGTTTGGATGGTCAGACGACCACCAAGAGTCATGAGACTGTCTATTCTGACCAGCGATTCGCCAACTTGTTTGCTCGAAGGAAGACTCTCAACAAAACCAAGTTTACACCCATGGAGACCACCAGGGCAAAGCCAACCCTACCCTCATTCATCAAATCGCCTCCCGATCCGAAACAATTCACAGCCTCGGAAAACACCGAGGGAGCTGCTATTTCGTCAAGGCAGAATGTTCCAGCGAGCTCGGCGAGTCTAATTGCCAGCCGTCCAAGTGGAATTGTTGGGCGCCCTAATCTAGCTCAGCAGCAGCCAAAGAAAAGCGCACCTAGTGCAAGTCCAATAGCTTCGGCAAACATCAAGAAACAAAACCAGCCCACAAATGGCAAGCAGGTTTCGAACCCGAGTCAGAAGGCTAGCCTAAAGGACGCCAAATCGCCACCACCTTCGGCTCCCGCCAGTAAACCGATCAGCAACAATCCATTCAGCAGACAAAACAACAGCAATGATCCGGCCAATGTCATAGCGATGGCAAGAAAGCGCCTTCTAGCTAATAATGCACTCGAATCTGGAAAATTGAAGCAACAACAACAACAGCTGAAGCAGTCATCGACAACAAAATAACCGATTGGACCAATAGAGAGTTAAATTGGCGCTCGAAAGTAAACTGACTTCCTGTTCTTTGAATTGCTGAATTTCTCGCTTTATTAGGCTCTATATTTGTCTAAATTTCATTACGATAGAAATTGAACAAACAAAACTCCCGCTACTTCTAACCGTGGATTCTCTTAAACTTATATTTGATAAGTCTCCTATTTTGAAAATCTAAAATTTAGTAATTTAGTCTATCTCATTTCAGTTCAATGCTGCGCTTCGTCTCCCTCTCTAGTTTTTACCTAGATATCTTTCTGCCTGCCTTCCAGACACTTTCTCCCCGCGCATCACTACTACACTGAATCAAGCCTTTTGACTAGGGTGCAATCCTCGTAAGTGCAATGTGTTGTTTTGTATAGTTTATGTTATATTAGCATAACATCTTGTCGTTTAAATATGATCACATGAAATAAATCAATCATCTAATAGTATCTTTGTATCAAAATATAGTATCGAGATGAACCACTGGTAGATTGTTGAGAGATCGCACTTCATTGTAATTGTTCCACTTTGGACCACAGCATATCTCGTTTTCCAGATACTTTTGTCATCCACTCTTCATCGTTTATACATTCTTCCAGGATAACGTTGATGGCCTTCCCCTTAACCCTGTGCTGCTCGACTTTTTCCCGTGCTATCATGAAGAATTTCCAACTCATATGATGTAGATCAGAAAAAAGTCTGACGATCTCTAGACAACAATCACACAAATGGTAGCGGTGCTCATCCGTTGATGTGGAATCAGACTTTGTGGGCTCATTCGTTACCTTAACTGATTTAAACGTATATAGGTCATAGGATCGATTTTCGAATGTGACTTCTTGAGTGCTTGAGTTACTATTGCATGCCCGGCACACTGGGTTCTTCTGAGTTTTAGTTTCTGTGATCGGTTTGATGATAAGGTTCGGATATTTCTCGAATTCCTTCAAAGAATGATCTGGTAATTTCAACTTAGCTGACAGTTTCAACTTGTAACGTTTTATAATCTCGTCAATTATCTTCCTCGTTGTTATGAAATAATCATGATGCTTTGATTCTTTCTCTATACTCTCCCAAAACTTGGGATCTAAAGCAGTGCTTATCAAGATCTGCATGTAGATCGTAAAATGTCTGTCATAGAAGGCCTCAGCATCTTCCATTTTCTGGAAATTCAACAATAGGCGCTCAACCGTTATTTGGTTCCTAGTATGCTGTGTCAATCTAACATCAACACCAACATAATCTTTTCTGATCTCCGGGTTCCAGCCCGCATATTGATTGGTGTTCTCGAACAATATCACTCCATTCTGTGATTTTGGTTCGAATTGTTGCAACAAATTATTCCCGGTAGTTATACGCCAAAGAGAAGGATGCTCTAGTTTAAGATCTTTCATGGCGATCACAAAATCGGATGTTCTCATGAGGCCCTCGCGAAGTGTCTCTTTTCGCTCGGAAGATCTCCGCCGATTTTGCTTGTTAGATGGAATTATACCTTTCTTCACAGTGCTGTTGCTATTACTATTATTGCTATTGCCGCTTGAGATTGATTTCAATGAATCAGTCGAGTTAATGACGGGAGACTCCTCATTCGTGTTCTCCTTAATATCTTCCTTATTATTCTCCTTGTTCTGTATAGAAGGCTCTTTGGTGGGAAGTTGAACATCATCGGCTTGATTTTGATTGATTTCTGGAGTGGTATTTTCATTTGTTGGAGATGATCTTGATTGCTCACCGGTATTGAAGCTTACAGAGACAGTAGGAAGACTTGTACTGTTCTCACTTGTGATATGTTGGTTTGCCTCGACTGCATCAGGTTTTTCTTCAGCAGTATGATTAGAGCTGTCCTCATGACTATTGACAGTTGGCAGCCCGTTGATTTTGAGAGTTTCATCTCTACCGAGATCCGGCTCCTCTAATTTAATCTGTGGCTCATGATTGGAGGCTTCCGATTGATTAGGAGACTCAATTATCTGAGCAGAGTGATGCTGATCGTTAGTAAAGTCTATTTGATCAAGAGATTTGTCGTAATCATTCTCGTTGCCAATGGTATTATCAGAATCCAGAAGCTGTTGCACTGCATTTTGGTTCAGTTCATTGTTTGAATCAAGCGCAGTTGTTGGGTCATATTGGTCATTCTCCAAACGGGTTGCTTTTCGTTCGTTCTCATCGCCGAAATCTGCCCCGAGCATAGGCTCTCCAACGATCAATATATCTTGAGAAGCAAGTGGAAGGCTGGGTAGTTCGTTGCATACATTATTGCAGTTTATATCGACCTGTGATTGCGGCATATTACTAGCTGTTAGACTAGATGGTAATACCGTACTGGCATTTGTATTGTTAGCAGCCTGATTTTTCTTGGTCGGTCCCGACATTTTCCCCGGTTCGCTATTCATTGGCTTCCTTCTTCGCCTTTTCGTTGGCTGAGCTGGAGGGTCATCGATATTCTTCAACTTGAATCTGTCATACAAAAGTTGCTTTAGACAGGCTCTTGGGTCAAGATCAGTCAGTCGATGTTGTAGCATCAAGTCTTGCATTGGTTCCATAATCATACACATCTTCAAAAACGCATACGTATTTTTAGTAAGTCCGAATCGCGTTACCGGCTCTGCCAAATATACAGGGGGCACACCACCAGTAACCATTGTTCGTTCTACAAATTCCTTACAATGATTTGCGTAGAATTTCCATTGCTTGATCAGTAGATTATTGAGATTATTCTTAACAAACTCCACACTCAGATGTCCTTCGGTGTCAACAATGACGCTCAGAGATGTATTTGAAGCTTGATGCCGGAAAGTATTTTTTGTAGTGATAACAGTTTGATCACAATCTAATATTATAAAGCCTGGTTGATTAGATTTCTCCCGTGTGTTGAGGAGCTTGATTGCAAATTCGGTTACACCACCGTCGAAATAGGATTTGAAGAATCTGGGTATCAATGTTCTACCAATGGTGTATTCTGCCTGCTTTTCTTCACCTGGTATGCTCAATGATAGTGTTGCGTCGTCATCAAAGAAATCACTCGCAAATTGTCTCCACCATGCAGTTTCATTGAGCCCTTCAATTGGTAAGGTCTTAGAAAGCCCCGATGGTGGTCTGGGCCTGTTTTGTAACCTCTTATTGAGCTTCATTAGTCTAAACTCAGTTTGAGGTATGTGTTGATAGAATGGTGAACCCCTCTCAAGTGATGTGGGTGAGGGGGTGTTGGCGCTAGATTGGTTAGTTTGCGACTGGATTTGGTGCTGGGCGGCCTGCTGGCGCATCTGCGGAGGGTGCTGTGGTGATATGATATAACCAGATGGAGCTGGCTGTAGATTCACCGAATTATTGTACGGGGGGCTTCTATCACTCATGTTGGATGCATGATATTGTGGTATATGTACACCTACTTGTTGTAGGTTGTTATGATGCTGCAGAGAGCTTTGAGTGCGCTGATGATTGAGATGGTTAGAGGCCATTGAAGTTTGAGGGCCATAGTTATTGTTTGAATTATTCATCATTTGATTACTCATGTAGTTATTCGACTGCGATACCTGAGACTGATGCCGACCATAACCACCTTGGGTATGCATCACCGATGGTCCCATCCCAGATGCTTGCTGCTGCTGTGGAGGACCATACTGGTTCATTGAATGTAGTTTTGGCGATGAGCCGTTCATATGTATTGGGGATTGGTGGTGCAAAGGGGATGGACCAGTTGATGGTCTCGGTGGCTGTTGGTTAAGGGGTGTGGAAGAGGGGTGGGGGGATGCGGAGTGAGATAGTGGCGACTGTTGAAGTCGCTGGTGATAATTCACATGAGGTGAAGGCTGCTGCTGTGGATGAATTTGCGAACTCGGGCCCATGTGTTGCTGAGTTGGCATTGGTGAAGGAGTTTGTTGCATACTGTGTGGCGTAGAAGGTGCTGGAGATGGTTGCATCATTTGAGGTCCATTAGGTGTCATAATCTGGCCTCCTAATGGGGGATATTCTGGTTGGCTGCTAATCATGCTTGGTTGCAACGGTGGAGGCTGTCCGGGTTGTACCGGATAGTAATTGTTATAGTCCATCATTGTGATAGAATTCATGCAATCTCAAAATTAATTGGTACGGTGATATGGTATCTAATATGATAAACATAACAAAAAGCTGGCTCGTTGCAGTTGCGTGATGAGCCTTTAAGGTTTCAAGATTTGTGTGTGTGTCTCCCTATGTGTCTATCTCTGTGTGTGTGTGTCAGTGTGCGGCAAATACTCTTACGTTTTCGTGTAAGCTGGCAAAGCCAGTAGTTTCATCTGGCATGCTGCACCTCTTCCACAGCAATTCGAAGAGCTCCTCTCGTGCCTTTACAGTTCGCAGCATAAGTGTAAGAAGTCGCAGCAGAAGTCGACGAAGCGGCAGAGGCAGTCACTCTGGTCTCTGTAGCAGCTGCTTGTGTCTCTAAAACATTTAGCTCCCAGTGGCTGTTGTTTTGACTCTCAAGTTTCCTGGCCCTCAGCTCGTGCTCGAAAGGCCACTTGAGTCAGATGAGTTATTTCCTTAGAATAATTCCTCCAGCTGCCGCTATACTTATTAACCCCTGCTGGACCCCAGCAGTGTAACCTTGTGAACCAACTCCCCCTCTGTACCCACTAGTTAGATCTATCAACACTGGCCTCTTGCTCAAATAGATTGTTAGTCTCCAGCAAGCTTGGTAGGATTTCTATAACCCATGTGTTGTAACCTCAGCTGCACCCATATATATAAGGGAATATATATCGATTGTCAACTCTAGACATAGAATAGAAAAGGGCTGCAGGATGTCGTCCTCCGGAGAGGTCTATGGCATGCACATAATGCCTGACCGATTCAATGCTGACATCATTTTACCCAACGGTTTGTTCATCACCATACCTTGCAAAAGAGAGGATACACTCGAAACCGTGAAGAGGCAACTTTGGAAGATCATAAAGATGTCAGCGGCTAAGTACTTTCATATCGGTGACCAGTCATCGTTTATATTCAGTGCAGTTACATTAGATGCGGAACTCGAAGAGTTCTTCGACGAATCTCGAAGGCTTTGCGACCTGAGACTATTTGATCTCATGTTGAAGCTCGTCGAGCCAGAGGGTAACAAGGAAGAAAAGAGATTCTCTAGCATGATTGATCTAACCATCGGCAAAAAAGTCAATGAGCTTTTTATCGAGCTGCCCCGTGATATCCGAGATGAGGTGAACGATTTTAGGCGCAGTAATAAAGATTTTGAGGAGACGATATTGAATCAGATTGATCAAGGATTACTTTTCTCCTCATACAGCAGTTATGTGGATGTCCCATTCAAGATAAGGATTATTTCAGCAACATATGTGAATGTACGTAACGTCGACGCCATGTTTGTACGCGTGGCTGTATATCACGGGATCGAATGTTTAGGTGTTCGAGATACAAACCATGTAGAGCCGAGCAATCCCAAGTGGGACCAATGGATTAAATTTGACTTTCATTGCACCGAATTACCAAGAAATGCAAAAATATGCCTTTCCATATGTGTTTTGAGCAAGAAGCGAACCAAAGAAGCATGTGCCTTGGGTTCAGTGAATATAAGTCTCTTCGATTATCGCGGCATCATGAGGTCGGGACGAACCCAATTGAATCTTTGGCCAACGCCGAAAAACTCAGAAGATTTGCTATTCCCGCTATTTCCCCTCGGGAGCAACTCAAGTATCGAATCGCCATGTCTTTCATTAGAGCTGCAAAGCTTTGATAGGCATATAGCTTTTGCCCCAATAAGAGATATATACGCCTATGCCGCTCATGCCATAAAACAAGAGCCCGCCATAGATCGTGAAGATATACAAATTCCCAGCCATTTGACAATGTCGAGTTCTTCGTCGAGCGTCGGTAACTGCCATACTCACTATTCAAGCATTAGACTCGATTTCAGAGACAGAACATTAAGTAACAGCTGCGCCGATACAAGAGCCTTCATTGAAAGGCGTCTCTCATCATCATCAAACAACCGAAGAGACTCAGTTGGAACAACATACAATGACAATTTAACTTCAACAAGATCTCGTCGCCCTACCGCGAATTCAGATAAATACTCTGCTCCATCATCAAGGACATCCTCCACCGCCTCAATGCTCACACGACTTGATTCCACAGAGCCCGCTTTGAGATCAAGCAACGGAAACAACGTATCGAATACGAACAGCAACTATGCTACGGCAAATCACAATTTCACGACTCCCTCGTCCTCGGCCTCTCCACCTGTAAACACACCGAATCAATCACAGCATCCCTCGCCAGCTCCAGGTGCTAGAAACCCAACACCTGAGGCTAATGTCAAGAGCACAACGAGCATCACTCCCGAGGGGCTTTCCTTAAGTAACAATGTCACCAATAGCCAACGAACAACTTCGTCATCATCAACGCCAGCGTCTAGCTCTCTAAACTCGGCCAGTGAGGAGGAAAAGATCGCCCTTGTGAATGAGCTGATTGCAACACCACCGTTCACACCATTAACCAACAAGCAGAGAAACTTACTCTGGACTATGAGGTTCTATTGTAAACGGATTCCAGAGTCTTTGCCTAAACTATTGGACGCCATTGATTGGAAGAGCAGAAATCAGATAAGTCAACTATATGTTCTCCTTGATGAGTGGAGCCAGGTTTCTCTAGAAACTGCGTTGAGACTACTGGATACAAAATACGAGGATAGCTACGTTCGCCAACATGCAGTCAATTGGCTCAACGAATGTCTCGATGATGAGATGTTATCTTGTTATCTACTACAATTTGTGCAAGTTTTAAAAACAGAGCCTTATTTGGAGAATGAATTATCAAGATTCATGAACCGCCGTGCAATACTAAATCCTGCCATCGGAAATTTGTTCTTTTGGTACCTCAAATCGGAATGTGATGAGGTCAATGACTATCATAACACGATAAGATTTAGATATCTACTTGAAAGATATCTCAGAGGCTTAACAGAGTCCAGACTCAGCACTTTGGTGAGACAGGTTCAAGGATTGGACAAGCTTACTAACCTAGCCGAGGCTCTCAGAGATAAGAGCAAGGAGGAACGTGTCAAGTTCATGCAGACCCAGATGCAAAGGGTCGACTTCTTGGAGATGCTCGAGAACATTCCCGATCCGATAAATCATGACAGGTTCTTAGGTAAGTTGATGCTGGACGAGTGCCGAATAATGGATTCAGCTAAGAGGCCTCTTTGGCTTGTCTGGTCCCTACCCATTCTCCCCACAGGTGAGTATGACGGGCAGTTTTACAGTTGTAATCCAAGAACGGAACAGGACATTATCAAGATTGCGTCACAAAATCATCCCAGCAAGAGAAGCCATAGTTATAGTGGTGTCAAGGACAATAGATTCGCAGTCAAGAATATCAAAGATGATCCGATGAAGGAAAATCAAAACGCAAATGATAGGGCCCAAGTTCCTTCACCAGACTCTCGTTTTGCTTCAAGAACGATGACCTCGTCAAGCGACTCCGCAAAAAACTCAATCAAAGTGAGTACAGCTGAACTCTCATCACAACCGGTGGCCCCAACTTCCGTCAACGAAAAAAGTAAGAACAACAGCAAGCCCACTGTTGCAACTAGTGCCATCATTTTCAAGATTGGTGATGATCTCAGGCAGGACATGCTTACGTTGCAAATCATACGCATAGTTGACTCGATATGGCGTCAAGAGGGTCTTGATATGTGCATGCTTGCCTATACATGCTTATCTACTGGTAAGAATGTCGGAATAATCGAGGTAGTCAATCGCGCGGAGACTATAACAAGTATTCAAAAATCGGGTGGTCGTATGGCTACAATTCAGATCGATTCAAGTCAACTGCATCGATGGATCAAGGAGATGAATCAAGATAACTATGATGAAGCAATCAATAGGTTCACAAGATCGTGCGCGGGTTACAGTGTACTAACCTTTGTTCTTGGAATTGCAGACAGGAATCCAGACAACATTATGGTTAGTGAGGATGGAAGAATTTTCCACATTGATTTTGGTCATTTCTTGGGTCATTTCAAGAAAAAGTTCGGAATCAACAGAGAACGCGTTCCATTTGTTCTAACCGAGGACTTTTTGCATGTGATAGCTCGCGGGTCTGATGTTCGAAAAAGTGGTAGCTTTGATACATTTAGAGATCTTTGCGGCGAGGCTTATGTGTCATTGAGGCGCCATTCTAATCTGCTGATCACCTTGTTCACTATGATGCTGAGAACTGGGATACCGGAGTTGAGATCTCTAGATGATATCTCTTACTTGAAGACAAGTTTACAGATTGGAGTGCCAGAGGACAAAGCAAGAGAGTTTTTCCAGCAGCAATTTTTTGAAGCATATTGCGGAGCCTGGGCAACTAAAGTGGATTGGTTCTTCCACAACATCAAACGAATGTGATTTTTCATGTGATAAGAAAAGAATTCTGTTGACTCTTATAAGCCATTAAAGAATGAATAAACTATGGTAGCCATGATGAAAGTCAATACTCTTTGTTTAAGTGTCGTAGCCAAAAGTTTTTACCTTGTCGATCAGATTTACATAGGGGAAAATGGGCAGTAATAGCCACCATATGATAAGTGTGTCTCTTGTATAGCATAGAATAACACCTCTACGTTTGGTGCGTAATTATCATAGAAGTTGGATTGGGAACGCATCTTCAATCCTGGTAAGTAAGCGACCTACAGATAGTACAAACGGTCTTCCAATCTTTCCGAAGCCTGCGCTCTGATGTTCTGTCCCGTTAGATATGCCAACTTGTGAGCATATTGGCAAGGAGCTGGCACGCGAATGGTTCCGCACCAGTTGTAATACATATGAGTCATTTTGTAAGCCAATTTTTGGTGATGCTCCATTTTCAATGTGCCAGTTTCGGTGAGAACTATGTATTTTGTTGGGGACACTGTGCCCTGATTGACGTGTTGGGATACCAAATAAAAGTCGTTGTAGTCTGGGTGTGTAATTGTATGGTCGATATATGATCCTGGCTGAGGATTCACCGACCGGTTGCCGGCCCTCAGGGACATCTTCGTATTGATACGCTTCTGAACTATGATATAACTTATCGATGGTAGAGGATCCTCGCTTTGTGTATCTCTAAGATACATCTTCACGCTGCTCATTATCTGAGCTATCTCAGTGTTGAGCACAGTCTCGAGTTGACCATCGCCAACACCGTCTCGATAAACTATGATGCGCTGGGGGATGAAACCATTCACCAACTGATAGCGCCTTAGAGCGCTCATCATCGAGAAACTAATCTTCTGCCCGATCTCTTCCAGGGAGTTTTGGAAAGATGTTTGCGACCACCAAGATGAGGTGAACTCATTCATCGAGGCGACAAAGCCCACACACGACTTGTTTCTATCTATAGTGTCGTGATAAGTATCGATGCCGATGATCATGAAACTTTTCATCGGGAACTTCATTGCCCATGGCTGACCACCAACTTTAGCTAGAATTTGTATGGCAACCTTCTGACATATAGAGCGGATTTTCCTTTCATTAGCTATCGTGCCGCAACGTATGAATTGGCAAGGAACTGCAATCTCACAAGTATAGAGTCTCTTGCAGGCACTATATCGATCTTCACGCTGGGTTCTTCCTGGGGTCAGTATGACAACCATTTGATCTCCACGTCTAACATGCTGCTTTCCAGCATTCACATAAGAGGTAGTGTTTTCGTTTGGTAAGCGAACTAATCGCGGAGCTGAGAACTTGATCTGCAGGTTACGACATACGTCCTTCAATGCCTGCATAAGATCCTCGGCCGATTTCCAAGCACTCTCCGGACACATGAGGACCCAATTTTCGATATCGACAGACTTGAATACAGGACCCCCAGTGGCTGGTCGCGTCCAATCCGCATTATCATCAACTTTATAACTCTTCTGGCTTCCAAATATGACTGTTTCAGTGTCTAGACGACGACCGGGCACCACATCGAGATTGGGTTGCACCGATAAGCCCCAAACTTCCAAGACAGATCTTGCTCTCTCATCAGTGGCCATCTGCTGAAGAAACTCGACAAGTTTGCTCTCCCTGACATCTGGTGGCAAACGAGTATGTTCTCCAATCGCCTTCATGATGTTGAAATTAGCGCGCATATCGTCAGTTAGGCCTGTGGTGACACATAGCTCTGGAATCAAGTAGATAGCGTCTGTTGATGATTGAGGTTGCCCTCGCTTAGGCTTCGGATGATTTACGATCATTGGTTGGTTCAGATCGCGAACTCTGACATTATAGTGGTTTAAAATATAATCCGCATAGGAGATTTCTTCGCCATTAGACATAGTGAATGTGTCCGAGGCTTTTCTAGTCATGTCAATTTCGTCGATTCTGTATGAGCGATTGTTATAGCGAGTCATTATTATGGTGCCAATGAGCTCAGTCTCGAGTAGTTCTTTCAATCTGGTGCCACGGTTGCGATTTTTGATCTCTGTCATCAAATCGAGCACCGTTTGCAGTCTCAAAACTCTGAAAGTTGCATCCACAGTCAGCTTTATACCTCCGTCTAGACGTTGAATGCTGGTAAGCCAACCGGGCCAAACTTCTAATCGGTGCTGTTGTATTTCAATCTTGTGCAAAGGTGAATAATGTTGGCGATTGATTATGACGTACTGCAAACGATTCATCACCTTGTGCATTAAACTGTTGTAGAATGGTAATAACTCGTCGTCAGGTGGAGTCTTGACGAATGTTAGACGCACCTTGACCGGTTGTTCTGTAACTGGATGCCTAGTCTCAAAGATTGTATGCTTATCAGGCAGTTTGGTGGGCAGGTAGAGGTTTGTACCAGTCCAATGGATCACACTGCCGATCTTCTCCTCTGCCTCCTCAGATCGCAATAACTTGTATCGTAAGCGAATACTTTCGATGTCCGGCTTGAATTCGACATGATACTCCTGAATTGCTATGCCGCTTTCGGTGCGAAATGTCATATAATTCAGTCCAAGGGTTATTTGGGCACCGGCATTTGAGGGGCCCTTTGGGAGGGCGGATCTCACAACGGGTGGTGGTGGTTTGAATTGCTCACTCAATATAGAGCTACGAGAGCCGCTACTATCACGTCTCGAACTGCTTGAGCTTGTTGTGCCATCGCCACTGGAGGATCTTCCGGGGACTGGTGCCTGAGTGGGGCTAGGATCTCGCGCTGTGGTGGGTTGGCTAGGCGCCACCTGAGTCGATGGTGGTCCACCTGTTGCTTGGGCCCTTGCCGCCAATTGTCTTTGAATGAAACCCCCACGACCTCTCATGGGTCGAGCTGGTTCCGGGACATGAGATGGAGCCGAGGGAACTGGAGCGGCTGGCTGTTGTGGGGTAGTGGAGCTATCACCAGCAGCCTGCTGATGTGAAAAGGTTTCATCATCACGGCGGGTTTTAGACCCACTTATAGCTTGTAACACTTTTCCTCTCCTCATGCTGACCTAGCCCGAGGTTAGTACTTCAAAATGAGCCGAGGATAAGGATTATTTGGATCTAGCTACGTTTCTTCTTGATCTTGATCTACTGTATACTAAGCTGGTGTTACGGACTACGCTTGTGATTCATAAACGATAAAATTTTCAGTTGTATGCTTCGAAACTAAATTTATCTTGATATCAAATGATTTTTTTTTTCATTCATACAAGGTCCTCCTAGTGTACCATTGGGGACTTTCAGTTGGGGGAGAAATGCACAATATGGAAGAGTAAGAGCCTAGGGGAGAAATATAGAATCTCTGCTGTTCGTTCTCAGGCCAAGCCTTTCGTCCGCTGTGCGCAAGGATGGATGTTGCGGAGGAAACGGATCAACAGGCATTGGCGGGGCAGCTCCGCGACGTGCGCAATTTCACCCACGTGCAACAATAGCCCTCAGGTCGCCAGAGTGCCTGCCAGCAACAACAGTCTGTCCAGTTTGATGATAACCTACGACTATGAAGTATTCCTCGTAGGGGTCTTTAGTCGGCTCCAGTTTCTACTCTCCTGTTGGATATATGAATTTCCGACTAGAGCTCTTCTCCAGCAGCCGTCCCCTCCAAAGAGAACTTCTGCACCGACATACCTTCTAACTCATACACACGGGTATGTTTGGGTATTACGTCATCTAGGGGCGTCCCATCTAAATCTATGTCTTCACTCAACCACAATGCACCATGGGTAACCTGGCATGATTAGGTACCATGGCCAGTGGCCAAATTCCACAACCCAGAGGAAAATCTCATGTTTCCTGATCTCGAATCGATGGCTCACCTGTTACACTTATCCGAGGGGGAGCAGACTCGTCGGAACTACCGAGGGGACGAGGGATGAAAACATGAAAGTTGATGGGGTTCCCGATCAAGGGAATTACCAAGACATTAGTAGTGGTCAGGAATTTTATGATGTCATTATCTTTTTTATCAAGTTATTTATTTCCTTATCTAGCTCAACTTTGGAGTTCGATTGAAATGATGTGAGAACGAAATAGCTGAGAATTGATGAGCGGGATTAACTGTGACAAGCCGGAATCTGCAACTTCTCTTCCTTTATCTTTGGCTGTTGGAAAGACCTCGATCTTCCGGGACAAACCCCTGAGCTTGATCGGACTCCGTCACCAAACTGGCATTAGATTCGAAAAATAATTTAAAGACCAACAACACGCACATACGTCGAGACCGAGATGGTCCCGTATGTTTCCTCTCCATTGGGATCGAGACCTAGTTTCTCCCGATCTCTGCCTCATCCTTAGCGCCCTCGGTACTTGTCCGAAACTCACTCAGCGAGAGAGATGACACTTCTTAATGGGCCAGCTAAGACAGTCTCTCCATTCGAACCAATCAGCTTCTAGCAGGCTTCTGTTGTGTCGGTTGAGGTGGGGGCTGGTTGTTGTGTCCATTGTTGCTCAAAGTGAAGGAGAATCCGTTCTTGTCTTGGTTGAAGTCGAGAGCAGTGTTGCCAAACTTCTGGGTGTAGCCTGGCGACAAGACGCCCAAACCAATGGAGAATTTATCATCTTGATTGCTCCCCTTAGGTGCCCCATGGACTGGCGAGTGGTCGGTGGGCAATCTAGCCTGCAATGAGGGTGATTCGATGGCAGTTGCCGGACCAACAGTGCTGGTAGCTGGTGTTTGTTGCTGTTCCTGTTGTTGTCGTTGCTGCTGCTGCTGCTGTTGCAATTGTTGTTGCTGCTGTAACTCTTGCTGTTGTTGTTGTTGTTGTTGCTGCTGCTGCTGTTGCTGTTGCTGGAGTTGTTGCTGGAACAGTTGGGCGGCAAACGACTGCGACGGCTGTCCAGCGAGACGGGGGTCAGCGGCAAGCTGCGCAGCTGTGGTCCCGTCGTCAACCAAGCTCGAGCTTAGGGGAGAGCTTGATTGGCTCTGAGCCTGGGCCTGAGCCTGAGCTTGTTGCTGTTGGCTGAGACGCATGGCATGCTGCTGCTGGAGTTGCTGCTGGAGTTGTTGCTGCTGGGCCAGTTGCTGCTGTTGTTGGGCCAGTTGTTGTTGCTGGGCCAACAGTTGAGCTTGTTGGGCGGGATCCTGAGCCTGGTAGGGTGAAAATTGCAACTGTTGCGGGTCGGCCGTCTGGCCAAGCTGCACCTGCGGCTGGTTCAGAGGTTGCTGCAATTGGGCCTGGCCTGTCAGAGTCTGAGGCATCTGCTGCTGCTGCTGCTGGGGACTAAGTTGGGCCAGTTGCTGCTGGTAGAATTGGATCTGACGGTTAGCCTCGGCCAATTGGGAGCCCAGAGCTTGGATCTGGTTCCTGAGGTCAGCGGCTGCTGGCTGGGCGGCAAAGCCTGCCTGTTGGGCCTGCAACTGTTGTGCGGCCAACTGTTGCTGCTGCTGATTGTCGAAGATGCTTGCCGCGGCTTGCCAGCCGGGGGCCAGCGGCTGCTGGAAGGCGTGCAATGGAGCACATTCCAGCAACACCGATAGGAGACAGATTGCAACTAACTGTTTCATTTGATTATCTTGGTGTCGATGATTGTTTACTCAACCACTGTGCCTTGTATGTTGGATTAATTTGAGGACTGATTTGCTTTCTCTCGTCGGTCGAGGGTTCTATTTTGGCGAGATCCTAAGGGCGATTGGTCTTCTCTTCGAGGCTTGCGGGGATTTCTTTCAATGTAACTCTCTCGTCCAACCTTGTGACTGATGGACGAGTGAGAGTTATCGCAAGGCATTGAGAAAACTCCTTCGCTGCTCGTTTCTCAAACGGGCTTTCGATTGTGACCAAGCAACACGGCCTGCAGTGGAAACACAATAGACCAGTCAAGGCTATTTGTTGCTGCCGCTTGGCGCGCTCACTGGCTTAAAGGCTGTCCAGCAAGCGAGTGTGAGCAGACTGTGGCAAGTGGCCAGAGTTGACTCGCAATCGCAGGTGACCACGATCGTAGGGAGAGAAAGAGTTGCGCTTGTGGCGGGGTCGCCGTTCAACAGAGTCCGCAAAGCCTTGGCAGCTCGGCGAGCCTTGAGACTGGCCAGTGTTGTGTGTCGCCCGTTGGTCCCCTGCCATCGTCTCTATGGCAAGACGCTTTGTTCGAGTCCGACGCGCTGTGAGAGGCGCGCTTTTAAGAGCACGGACAACACCGGCTGGTGCACGAGGTAAGACGTGCCAGCTAAGACCATTAGACAATGAGCCTTCGGCTTTTGGGGGCTTGACCAAGTGTGTCCCGTGCTAATGCCAACCGCAGGAAGGCTCTAGTGTGAGCTCGAACTTTCCTCTTTGTGGCCAGTTGTCCGCCAGACTGCTGAACAACCCCTCGTGGGCTCTCTTCTCTTGCTCGCACTCATCCACCTGTCCAGTGGACTGTTCCCACACAAGGAGAAAAATTCAAAAAAAAACACTCTCGCTGTCTAGGTAATGCGTGCCAAAATTATCAAGATAACTTTTGTGTTAGCGCGAAAGGTAGACAATTCGGACCCATCGGGGGGAAAAGAGCAAACACCTGTAACGTGCTAGCCGCCAGCAACAGATACCTTCAGTTGGAGATACAAAAAATGCCTTAAGACAGTTTGTTATCCCATTCGTTCATTCTACTCTCCCAAAAAAAATGCACAATTATTAACTAGGCACATTCTTTGTACAATGAATATGCCTAATGTTCAACTCCATAGAGTGTTTTTTTTTCTGCCGCTCTCAAACGAGGCGTTTTATACCTTCAAAAGCCCACCTGTTGGGAAGATATTGTTTCCCAAGTAAGCTTGGCTGCTTCGAATTTAAGTTTTCATCTCAAAAGCTATACTCTAGGCACCACACACGTCCGTCTTGCTGAGTCTAGATGCGCATAAATTCGGAATCAATCCAAGACGAGTAGTGATGTCTAGTTAGACTGATACACACCCCCACTGAAATTGCACTTAGGCCAAGTCTACGAAACAGGACAGCTGGACACTTGCACTTTCTGATCAAAGTAGTATGCCTGCGGCCAGCATCGAATCTAGTTTATTTCAAACTCATTTAGATTAGCCTATTGATTCTCTTGGATCACTGTGTCTTGCCAAATGTAAACCTCATTATCGGGTGTGTCGAAGATTATCTCTTCAACGATAGTATCAGAAGCTGTGCCTATTTGGTCTAAAACAGTGGCGAGCTGAGTTACAGGCGGTTCTGTGTGAGATTCTAGTTTGGTTTGCGCTTCAGGTTTGCTTTGCGCTACAGGTTTTTGTTGAGGATCATTTGATGGATCGAGCGAGCAAGGTAGCCCCATGTCCTTCTCAGGACCTACTTGTTTTTGGCTTACTTCGTTTAGCCTGACTTCCAAGACAGGGGTGGCGTTGGTTAAAGTTTCACTCAGGTGATTCTCTTCATGAGGTAAGAGTCCTGTGGAGTTCACAAGCTGAGCAGATGGCTCGGTTTGGGCTGAAATTTCGGGAGATTGTACCTTCCTTAGAGGCGAAGCATTCTGTGAGAATTGTTCAATCTCAGTCTGCGGGTCAGTTTGATTTTTTCTGTCTGAGTTATTTTCAGGTGGTGCTTCATTACTTATTATCTGTGGAGGTTCGGGACGTTGTGGCGGATATATGAACGTCTCATATTCGTCCATGTGCAAATCTCTTTGCAAGTATAATTTAACATTCTTCCTAAACGACTTCCATAACTTATATACCATCTTTGTATAAACATTTTTCGGACCATTGAAGCGTTCACAATTATTTACGAGCAATTGGAAATCTTTCTCTAACTCTATTAAACTTTTGTATTCTCGAAATTCGACTTTTGTCCTAAGTGTCCTCAAATCCATCGGATCTTTGATGAGATCATAGTAACCCGGCACCGTCTTTGGTACAGGATCCACGAAAGGCCAGGCATGCTTGCTAGTCCTAGTTGTATCAATTATCAGTTCTAGAGCCTCATAGAAGTCTGATAATCTGTCGGGGTGGATGATGCCGTCAAACTCATGAGAAGGACTATCCGTAAAGTCGTGTTGCTGTCTTAAGTTGTAGCGGCCGGTATTTTCTTCGCCATCCTCGCTGCATGTAGAACTAGCCGCTCCGCCATTTATCACAAATCTATTTTGCCTAGCTCGCATCTCACGCTCGAGCTCGGCCCTTAGCCTAATTTCGGCTTCCGCTTTCTTCTTCTGTAACTCAGCCTCTCGTATTTGTGCTCTACGTTCTTCCTCCTCCTCTTGAGCCTTTTTGGTAATTATTCTGGTTGAAACTCGGCGTGTGGCGAGAGACATCAACATCTCCTTCTCTTTCCTACGAGCCTCCGCTGCGCGCTTGGCATAGATGGCCCTAACATTGGGTAATATGTATTGACTCAGATTTGTGTATAAGTGCCTTTCATTCGTTGACTTCGTTTTTTCAAACTTATTCACAAAGCTCTCCCAGTCTTCAAGAGACTCGCATTGTATGGACCAAGCAGCCTTTCGCTCATCTGGTTTGATTGCTAAACGTTCGAGCTCTTCCCTACATTCCTCTTCAGGCGATTTTCGGGGCTGCTCCAGAAGCGATGACCCCTTGCTGTTCTTAGATTCACTAGTTTGTTCGTTTTGCTTAGGAGTTCGTGTGGAACCACGTGTCGATTTTGGTGCACTCTGAGATTGCTGATGTTGCTTGGACTCGGAGGAATTATTCTGTTTAGCCAATGAGCCCCTAGTTGTTCGAGTGGGTGTTTCACTAAGCTTTTGTTTTGATTCATGGTTATTGCTTGTAGCGCTAGATCGTCTTTCCCTGAGGCCTGTTCTAGGGGGGAGCAGGAGGGTGCTGTTTCTTTTCCTCCGTTTTGTAGCTGTTTCATTTTTATCATCTGGAGCAGACGAATTTGTGCAGGCATCTTCTTCTTCCTGTTGCCTTTTGATAGCTTGTCGTGCTTCACGAGCCTCTTGAGCTAGCCTCTTAGCTTTCTGGATTTCAGCGCGTTTCCTCTCTTCAATCTCTTTAATTATACGATTCCTTTCGTGTTCCACAAGTTCGAACTCGAGCTCTTTGATCCTCTTTTTTCTAGATATCAAATCCTGAGTCAATTCGTTATCTTCCTTGAATAAACGTGTACCAGAAAAATAATAATACTCGTAGCCTTGCTGATCTTTGCCTATGCTCTCCAGACGCAATTCTTCTACAGGGTAATCTTTGATTGCGTCGGATGCATCGTCACACCAGAACCTGTAATCACATAAAGCATAAAACAAATCTATCTTATCACTAAGTGGTAAATCGTTGAAGTTTAGATTCTTAGTGAGCTCAATTCCTTCCGGGGAAACAAATGGTACACGGAAGGGTGATGGATAATGTTCGAGCTCAACCCAATTTGCTTCAACTATGCGTCTAAGATAATTCTCCCAGTTATTTGGTGTTATTTTGGTACTAAAGTGAGGTTTCAATAAAGCGATGGCCAACTTGACTAGCAAATGTAAATCTTGTTGCTGTTGTGTTTGATCCTCATCAACTTTTTGTTGGTTGTTCTGCTGGAAATTGTTATCTATTAAATTCTGGTAATTTAAAGTAGAGGAGTAAGATGAGGTGTTCCTAGGAGGCTGGAACCTGTTATTTGTATCAACTGATGAAAGGTATCCAGAAGATGAGGAGTAAGTATCAATTTGATTAACTCGATTCCTTTCTAAACCGTCTACGGACTCTGTGACACTTTTATTGTCTTCCTCATCCTTATCTGATAGACTGTCTAAGTTATCTCCCTCTAAGTTTCTGTGACCATTGCTAATCAATTGTAAATTATTCTGATTTTGAAGCTCTTTCTCACAGACCGGGACATCAATAATAAATGCTTGTTCCAACTCTTCTGGTTCAAATTGAGGTAACTTGAATGGTCTCTGAAAGAGTGTACAAAAGTGAGTTATTCCAGCAACTTGCCAATACGATCTAACCTCCTCCATAGTCTAAACACTAAAGTAATAATAAATTGATCTTATTATCGGAATTAGTCTTTCACCCTTGTCTGATGTTTGTTGTTGTGTCGAAAACTAATCTGACTTACTGCTCCCGTTGTCTCCTGCACTGCTGCCTACCCCCACAGAGAGTCAGTAGGCGCGCTCGCGATCTTTCACACACCCAGAGCCCTTTGGCCAAGTTTCTTTGCGGAGAGATTTCACTCGCGTTAGGGTAATTGTGTCGGATAGTTGAGGCTGCGCGCGAGCAGCTTCTCGTGCTTACGTTGGATAAACGTGTGCTCCGTCCCACCGGCTTCGTTCCCCCCATCCACTGTTGCCTCTCTGTGACTACAATGGTCTGAAGTCTGCTGAAAATTCTCAAACTCTACCATCGACGCATTCTCGTTGAACATAGGGCATGGCGCGAAACTTGAACACATCTGCACGTGGTCAAAACAAAAGCTCATCTGGCAAGACGACCTAGAATATTCTGTTTTAGATCCCCTCTTCGACCACATTACCCAACATTTATAGATGTAAATTTTCTTCTTTCATGCTCATGATGTTGATTTCACGCTTTAGACCCCCCTCAAGATGCATATTCCTCAGTGAGCACCTATCTAAACACCTTAAAATCCCTAAGTGCGCTCTTCACGCTACATCTGTATTGCATACCAAAACTGCTGGTCGACATAGTCCAACCATCAATAGAGATAAACCTCTAACCTACGAACAGGCTAACAAGCCCGATCAAATAGGTGTAAGAAAATCATGGAACAGCTTCAGCACGAGTGGACTGCTTGAGGGAATTAGAACTGCTGAGACTTCACATGAGGACATTTTCATCAGAAAATTCATTCATGGAACCTGGCCGCAGATGCTGGCCTCGGATGTGATCATCAAAAGGAGGGGCAATCAGATAATGTGTTGTTTCATCGCGATTCGAATGAAAAAACCAACTCAGATGTACTTTCTAATCGGCTACACTGAGGAAATTCTAAGTTACGTGCTCAAGTGTGTGGTCAAGCTAGAGATACAAACGATTGAAGAAAGCTCGGACCTCACCTACAAATATATTTAGGGCGCGCAAAGAGACTATACAGCCAGGAGCACTGATTTATTATACATTTATCAACAGTGTTGGTGTGCCGGAATAGCAGCTGCCAAACAATCGCGCAGGTATACTGGGCTGACCCCACTCAGATCAGAAGTTTTTCTATCTCTTGATGAAGCCCCTGTATCTGCGGCCTCAACTGCGATTGATCGTTCTGAACAATAGAACATGCAACGATAGACCTCTGTACTCCCGAAGCTCTTCCTAGAGCCTGTTTGGATCTAACAAACACGTAGGGGACATTTTTGTCCTCACACAATAGAGGCAGGTGTAGGAGTATCTCCAATGGATCAGCATCGGCCGCAAGTATGATCAACTCGGATTGATTTCTATTCAGAGTTTTTGTTGCCTCGTTGGCTCCCCTCCTCAGCTGTTGATTATTGGATGCTTGTTGAACGAGATTCAATATTTTCGTAGTAAGATTAGGATCTGCCAAGGGGTATGCCTTCGGGTTCACTTCTGGGTCAGACATTTTTGGATTGTATGTGCTTGTAACGAAGTAACACTTGTTTCTATCTTGAGAGCCTCGCAAATTGCAATAATAAACGGTGTATGGTCAGAAAATCACCCTATTGCTAATGGATAACTGTGACGAGTGGACATTGCGAGCTGCTTTACTAGTGAGCACGTTTTGCGTCGCGCGCCGCATGTAGCGTGGATGTTCCGAACATTGGGAACAAATGGGCGTGTTGTGTTCCCGCGCGTTCCCGAGCGATCCCGCTCACCACGCAGGAACGCGCAGGAACATTTGGAACAGTTTGAACACTTCGGAA